>Ga0182030_10000593_pt1 | contig 69470 bp, 67 predicted proteins | sample 812S3MmetaG_FD_121299 | JGI IMG/M metagenome (GOLD analysis project Ga0182030, IMG submission 121299) | Permafrost microbial communities from Stordalen Mire, Sweden - 812S3M metaG (Illumina Assembly) | ecosystem: Environmental > Terrestrial > Soil > Wetlands > Permafrost | place: Sweden...
CGAAATAACAGCACGGTCGTCACCACGGCACCCACCTCGACCACGAACATGACCGGATTCTTCATCATGGTGCGGGGATCGAGTTTGACCAGCGCATCGACAAGCGCCCGCCGTATGATTTTTGCGTCCCACAAACTCTTGCTTTTCTTCTCTGCCATTTGCCGCCTCAGAAAGTTTTCCCTGCCATCATCAGCAGGTGTTCCAACACAGGCCCCAAGCTAAGAGCCGGGAAAAATGTGAGCGCTCCCACGATGACAATCACGGACACGAGCAGAACCGTAAACAGGGGCGTAGTTACCGGAAACGTGCCAGCCGTAGCGGGCACCGCTTTCTTCTTCGCCAGGTTGCCGGCAATCGCCAGCATGGGAATGATCATGAAGAATCGTCCCACCAGCATCGTCATCGCACCCGCGGTGTTATACCAAAGCGTGTTACCGTTCAAGCCGCCGAACGCGGAACCGTTGTTCCCGGCCATGGACGTGAATGCGTAAAGGATTTGGGTCAGGCCGTGTGGGCCCGCATTGCTGATGCTCGATGTGCCAAATCCCTCGACCGATGAGATGCCCGTGAGCACAAGAATGATCAGCGGGAAAACCAGCGTGACCAGCATGGCCATCTTCACGTCATAGGCTTCAATCTTCTTGCCCAGATACTCTGGCGTGCGCCCCACCATAAGTCCGGCAATGAATACCGACAGCACCACATAGATCAGGATGCCGTAAAGACCCGCGCCCACTCCGCCGAAAACGGTCTCGCTGAGCATGATGTTGACCAGCGGCACCATTCCGCCCAGCGGAGTAAACGAATCGTGTTGACCGTTGATGGCGCCACAGCTCGCATCGGTGGTGACGGTGGCGAATAACGCCGAATTGGCGATGCCAAAGCGTACTTCCTTGCCTTCCATGTTGCCACCCGGCTGTATCGCGGTGGTGTGTTGGTCAACTCCGTGGAGCAAAGGATTGCCTCTGGCCTCGGCCCAGTATGCCGTTGTAACTCCGCACAGAAACAGAATCGCCATCGCTGCCCACACCGCCCAGCCGTGACGCGGTGATCCCGTCATTCGGCCCAGCGTGTAAGTAAGGCCGGCCGGGATCGCGAAGATGGAAAGCATCTGCAGAAGGTTGCTAAGTGGCGTCGGATTCTCAAAGGGATGGGCGCTGTTGGCGTTCAAAAATCCGCCGCCGTTTGTGCCCAGCATCTTGATCGCCTCTTGAGAAGCAACCGGCCCTTGCGCGATGGTCTGGTCGGTCACGGTGTCCATTACCGCCTTGCCGTCCTGCCCCACCATGGGTCTGCCGTCCGTTCCAGTCTTCTGGACCTGTTGCGGTTCGACCAGTTTCGCAGTGTCATACGGCTTCAGGTTCTGCACGGCTCCCTGCGAAACCAGCAGCAGGGCATAAACGATGCAAGCGGGCAGCAGTACCCACAGGATGGAGCGGGTCATGTCGACCCAGAAATTGCCGATGGTATCTTTCTCTCTGCGGTCGATGCCGCGAATGAAGGCAATGGCCAACGCGATCCCCACCGCCGCCGACGCGAAGTTATGGTAGGCCAGGCCAGCCATTTGCGTGAGATAGCTCATGGTGGACTCGCCGGAGTAGTTCTGCCAATTGGTGTTAGTGGTGAAAGACGCGGCGGTATTAAACGCCAGCGCTGGAGGCACACCGGCAAACTTCTGCGGATTCCACCAAGGCAGCAAATGCTGCGCCCTCTCCAGTAGATAAAGCAACAGCATGGTGGCGCCGCTGAACAGCAGCATGGCAAAAGCGTATTCGGTCCAGGGCATCTCGTGCTTTTCATCGACACCGGTCACACGATAGAGCAGCCGCTCGATCGGCCGAACCGCGGGGTCGAGAAACGTCCGCTCACGGCTGAACACTTTTGCCATGAACACGCCGAGCGGCTTGGTGATCGCCAGAATCACAGCCAGAAATACGAAAATCTGTATCCAGCCATTGGTTGTCATTTCAGAATTTCTCCGGTTTCAGCAAGGCATACAGCAGGTAGACCATCAACCCGGCACTTACGATCAGCATGATGATCGATTCAGCGTTCATATTGATTTGTCCTCAGCGAATTCGATCGCAGAATTGCACATAACCTAGCGACAGCAGGAAGAATGCTATCGCCACCACAACAAAGATCAGGTCTTGCATACGACCTCCTTCAAGTCACGAACGAGTACGGACTAACTTTTCGTCACGATCGGAACTTGACCAGTACCGGCCCATAGATGGCTTTGGGCAGGGCACGACTTCATTTATGAGACCAGTTCTAGTACAGCCCAGGTTCAGCCGGTCTTGCGAAGATCCGGCATCCACCGGAAACCAGGCTGTTGACCTGCGCCATCCTGAATTATTAAACAGGATTCTACATAAAAGTTAGGTAAGCAGTACGTAAAGAAGTCATAAAGAAAAGAGCGCTTGCTGTTGGTAGCTGGGGCGTCAGATTGCGGCTGCCGCAGTGGAAGTAAGTCGCATGGTGTGGCCTCTCCGTCAGCTCGTAAGAGCGCCCTCTCCACTTCCCGCTCGGGCCGGACCTGGCGGCCTTTCCGGTTTTCTTTGTACCCAAACGTCCGACCCGCTACACTTGTGCGGATAGAGCCATGAGGAAAAGCTTGCCGTTGGTGCTTCGTCACGCTATGTATAACCTGCGTGGCGGCTTTTTGATTCGCCCACTCACCATCGCGCTGGCGCTGGGTTGCGCGGGCGCATTCCTGTCGTGGCTGGAAGAGAAGCTCCCAGTAGCCAGCGCCTGGGTGCCCGCTGTCTTATTCCCCTCGCACGCCGACCCACAAGTCGCCCAGGTCATTCTGGCGGGCATCGCCGCTTCCATCATGACGGTGGTGTCGATCGTGTTCGCCATTCTCCTGATGACGCTCACCCTGGCATCGATGCAGTTCTCCCCACGCATCATTGTCAGCTTTTCCCGGGACCGCGTTACGCAATGGACGCTCGGAATTTTCCTCGGCACTTTTTTGTACTGCATGGCGGCGCTTCCGGCTGCGCGGTCGGTTCCTACCCCGTTCGCGCCCGTAGGCACCGTCCTGGGCGCGATGGTGTTGGCGCTGATCTGCGTTGGGTTGCTGCTCTTTTTCATTCACCATATCTCGCAGGCCATCAGTGTCAATCACATCGTCAACAGAATCGCGGAAGAAACCGAAGCCATGATCGATGAGATCATGCCCTGGCCGCATCTGCCGGACCACCTGAAGGATGCGGAACCACTCCGGCCCAACCCGAGCGAGGTAGCCGTCTTGAGCCATGATTCCGGCTACATCCGCTTTGTCGATACGCAACGCCTGGTCGCCATTGCCAAGCACTATCACGTAACCATCCGTGTTCTGCGCCGGGTCGGCCACTTCGTTCCGGAGGGAATCCCACTGCTGATGGTCTCCAAGGGCAACCGTCTATTCCCCGATGGAAGTGCCGAACTGCTGGCCGCGTTCGACTTCGGCCCCACCCGAACCTTGCAGCAGGACGTGGAGTTTGGCGTCCTGCAGATTGTCGATGTTGCGTTGAAAGCGATTTCGCCCGCCGTCAATGATCCCACCACCGCCATCAACTGCATCGATCAGTTGAGCCGCATTCTGATCCGCTTCGCATCGCGCGAGCCACCCGAGGACCTGCTCTACGATCCGCCCGGCATCGTTCGCGCCAGCATCGCATGGATCCGCTTCGAGCGCTTGCTGGAGGCGGCCTTCGAGCAGATCCGCATGTATTCGAAAACCGACGTGGCCGTCAGCCTGCGGTTGCTGCGGGCCTTCGGCGACATCGCCGCCTCGACACCCGATCCGGAGTTCCGCCGCATTCTCGCGGAGCGCGGAATGAGGACGGTGGCAGGTTGCGCCGAAAAGCTCGGCGCGGAGGAACTGCGAGAGTTGCGCGCTCGCCAAGCCGCGCTCGAAGCCTTCACCGCGACCTCGCAGCCCTAGATTAGAACGGCGATTCGAGGTCGATTCGCACTGGCATGACAAAGTCGCGCTCTTGCGCACAACCGCCTCCAACTGCAACTTAACGTCTTGTCACGATCAGAATTTAACCATGATGTCGATGTCGACAAACGACTCGTCTTTCCGCAGATCAGGGAACCATACGGTGCTGCCTTGCCCGCCGCAGCCCGAAGGCCATCCTTTCCGGTCCGACTTTCTTTCAGGGTCGTTCCAATCCGATTTAAGAAGTTCTTAAGGGAGTCATACAGGAAAAGCCCGTCGCGCACCCTGTCCACGGCTTCGTTGATCTTTTTCTTGCTTGGCGCTTATAGGAATGCAGCAGCGCGTCAACGATTATCCGCTCGCAGCAAACCCAGCAGCCCTCGTCAAGCGAACCAATCAATCGCCGGGCTCGAAGCGATAACCCACCCAGGGATCGGTCACAATGTAGCGAGGGGAATTTGGCGAGGGCTCAAGCTTCTTGCGGAGCTGCGCCACGAACACGCGCAGGTATTCGACTTGTTCCGTACTTTCGCCACCCCAGACCGCACTCAGCAAGGCGCGATGCGTTACCACTTTGCCGGCGTGGCGTGCCATATACGCGAGCAGGTCAAATTCTTTCGGCGTGAGGTGAACGGCGCGGTCCTTTACAAAAACGGTGCGGGCTCCGGGATCGATCTTGAAATCGCCGGTTTCCATCGGCTCCAGTTCCGACGCTTCCGTCCGCGCGCGGCGAAGACTGACGCGGACGCGCGCCAGGAGTTCCTCCATGCCGAACGGCTTGGTCACGTAGTCGTCCGCGCCCGCATCGAGAGCCTTGACCTTGGTCCGCTCCTCTCCCCTCACCGAAAGCACGATGATCGGAATTTGCGTTTTCGCCCGCAGCCGCCGGCACAATTCCAGTCCGTCCATGTTGGGCATCGCCAGGTCGGTGATGACCAGATCCGGCGACCAGTCTTTCATGATCTCCAGCGCCGTCTCGCCATCGTTGGCTACGCGAATGTCGTATCCGTGGCTGGAAAGAGACGTCCGGAGAACCCGCGTGATCTGCGATTCGTCGTCCACCACCAGAATGTGTTTATGCTCCAACATGCCCAATCAGCCCCGCTCCTGCGTCACGATGTGCACATCGACCGCCGGGGCGTCGCGCAAGAACTGATGGATCGCCGAAAGATAGAAATATCGTTTCCAGCCGCGCGTCGCGGAGCGCCCGAAAACCACCTGCGTGATGTGTTTCTCGTTGACAAATTCCGCGACCGCATGAGCCACGCCCTTTCCTTTCAGCCGAACGATCGTTGCCCCAACGTTTTCCCCAAAGCGCAAATTCGCGGCCAGGGTGCGCTGATTGGCATCGCTCGAGTCCTGCCCCAAGTCGGTATAGATCACAAAAAGCTCGGCATTCAAGGCGTGGGCCATGCGCGCGCCGCGGGCAATCAGATACTGCGCCGCCGGATTCGAGCTGACGCAAACCCCAATGCTCTCTCGGATGGCGACCGGCGCCCGGTCCTCCTCTTGTTCTCCGCGGTGCTGTTCCAGGCTTTGATCCACCTGCTGGGCGACCTGGCGCAGTGCCAGCTCTCGCAACGCGATCAAGTTTGTTTCGCGAAAGAAATTTTCCAGCGCCCGGCCCACTCGTTCCTGCGGATACACGTCGCCGCGCCGCATGCGGTTCTGCAGCGCCTCCGGCGTAAGATCGATCATCACCACTTCGGTGACTCTTTGCAGCACCCAGTCCGGAACTGTCTCCCGCACTGTGATCCCGGTGACTCCCTGCACCGTCGGAGTCACGCTCTCCAGATGCTGAATGTTCATGGTGGAGAGAACGTCGATGCCCGCATCCAGCAGTTCCAGCACATCTTCATAACGCTTGCGATGCTTGCTGCCTTCGATATTCGTGTGCGCCAGTTCGTCCACCAGCACGACGCGAGGGTGGCGCGCGAGAATGGCGTCCACGTCCATCTCCTCGAAGAGCGCGCCTTTATACTCGATTTTTTTGCGGGGCACGGCTTCCAGTTGGGTAACCAGTTCCCCCACCGTTTTCCGGCCGTGGGTTTCCACCACCCCGATGACCACATCTTCGCCGCGGGCGTGCCGCCGGATCGCTTCGGTCAGCATGGTGTGCGTCTTGCCCACACCGGGAGCGTAGCCAAGAAAAAGCTTGAATTTAGCGCCTTTCTTCGTTGGCGAACATTCCTCCAGCCATTGCTCGGGGGTCTTGGTCATCGCGATTATTGTCGTTGAGACATTCTACTTTGTCGATGTGTGGATACAAGGTTTCATGGCTTCACAGAATTCAGAATTTCGGGTCTTCAGATCGCCTGCGAGCATTTGTCGATGCCACGTCCTTGAAACCCTGAAACTTTGAAACCTTGAAACCTCGTCTTTGTCATACAATCGCCTCGTGAACGCTGCCACCCGATCCGTATACGGATATCTGACCGCGGTGCTGTCGGTAGCCGCTATTACTCTGGTCGGCTACCGCGGGTTCCATCTCAATCCCACCACTCTGGCGTTGTTGTATTTGCTGGGCATTCTCGGGATCTCCGCTACCTGGGGTCTGCGGCAAGCCGTTTTCATGTCAGTGATCGCGACGCTCGCTTTTAATTACTTCTTCCTGCCTCCGATCGGCACCTTTACCATCGCCGACCCGGAGAATTGGGTAGCGCTTTTCGCCTTTCTGGTCACCGCGGTAGCGGTCAGCGAACTTTCGGCGCGCGCCCGGCGAGAGGCGAGTTCTGCGGTCGAGCGCAGACGGGAACTGGAACGCCTTTACGCCTTCAGCCAGTTGCTGCTTTCGAGCGACAGCCCGGCCGAGTTGTTGAACTTGATTCCCCGCTATATCGTGGACGCATTCGGCACACGGTCCGCCGCGGTTTGGTTATCCAGCCGTAGTGACGTTTATCGCTCCGGCCCCACCATCGACGGATTAGAATCGCGCGATCTCCAGTTGATTTGCGTGCGCGGCGAACCGCGGTTCGACGCGGTCCATCAATTGGCCTTCATGCCCCTCCGCATGGGCATGCGCGTCGTGGGCTGCATGGGCGTCTCCGGTTCGACCCTTTCGCGGCAAACCCTGGAGGCCATCGGCAGCCTGGTGGCCATCGCCATCGAACGCGCCGGCGCCGTCGAAAAACTCAGCCGCGCCGAGGCCGCCCGCGAAAGCGAGCAATTGCGCTCCGTCCTGCTCGATTCGGTCACCCATGAATTTCGCAGTCCGCTCACCGCCATCAAGGCATCGGTGACTTCGCTGCTGGGCAGCTCGAATCATTCGCCCGAGAGTCATTCGCCGGAGGAGAGGCAGGAACTGCTCACCATCATCAACGAAGAAAGCGACCGGCTGAATCGCCTGATCGGAGAAGCTGCCGAGATGGCCCAGTTGGACGCGAACAAGGTGGAATTCCGCCTCGGATCCGCCCCCATCGGCCCCGTGGTCCAGGAAGCGCTCGACGAACTGAAGCAACTTCTGGTGCAGCATCCCATGGACGTCAGAATCCCCGCCGGCCTTCCCAACGTGCGCATGGATCCCGCTCACATCAAGGAAGTCCTGGTGCACCTGATCGAGAACGCCGCGAAGTATTCACCCGCCGGCGCTCCCATCCGCATCACCGCTGAAGCCAAGGACGACCAGACCCTCACCATCAGCATTGCCGATCGCGGCCCGGGCATCGACGATTTCGAGCAATCCCTCGTCTTCGAAAAATTTTATCGCGGAAGGAACCAGCGCGTGCAAGTCCACGGCACCGGCATGGGCCTCGCCATCTGCAAAGCCATAGTAGAAGCCCACGGAGGCCATCTCGGCGTCACCAGCCAGTTGGGGCACGGATCGGTTTTTTACTTTAGCTTGCCGGTGGGATGAGGAGGGTGGAAGGGCCTTTGAGACTTGGTGGGCCCGCTAGGATTCGAACCTAGAACCAACAGATTATGAGTCTGCTGCTCTAACCGTTGAGCTACGGGCCCCCGCTTCCATATCTTACACATTCACCGCGAGACCTTGCCGCTGGAATCGATGGAAAGCCGGGCGTCCCCGCCCGGCCACGATGCTGTCAGCATAGCGGAGAGGGGCGAGTACGCCGTTGCTCCATCGCATGACTCACTGCACCGGCGCGCCAGCGCCCGCCAGCGCTTCAATCTCCCGTTCGAGAGCCTCGAATTGGGCAGCGCTCCAACTGAGATTTTCATCATAACGCTCGACCCGACAATCGGCGAATGAGATGGCAATGCCCACGAGATCGCCGAGCCGATCTTCGATCTCGCGGCGATAGGATTCGTCCAAGCTGAGGCGGTCGATGTCGATAACCAGATGGCATTGCGGCTCGCCGAGCCGCCTCGCTAGCAGCCACATGAAATAGAAGATGAAGTATAGCCGGCGCAAGACTGTCTCATCCACAAGCTTGCCCCGAAAGGCCTCGCGCAGCCCGGAGGACTCGAGCAATGCCGGCAATTCAATCGTGGCCAGCAGCGGCGCGAAGGCTGGCGCCTCCATATTGTGGCGGAGAATGACCACACCGCGTTGCAGAAAATAAGGATTGCCCTGCACCGCTTGCCGCAAGATCGACAGAAACTGCCGGCGCGGTTCGCGGCGAATAAAAATATGCGCGCCGGGCATCCGGGCGCGGAACCAGCCCACCCTCAAATCGGTGCGCACGAAGCCGTAAACCGGACGCCGCCCGAGCCGCCCGGCCAGTTTCGCCAAATCGTTCAGATAGGCTTCCAACTCCGGCAAAGGGTCATCGCTCGTGGCGCAATATCGCCCGAAGGTGAGATGGGCGGGAAAACCTGGTATGCCACCGCCCGGGCTGACTCGATCGATCAGGGGACGATACTCCTCCAGATAGGGCGCTTCGAGCTCCGGATGATTGGCAAAGGACCAGGGGACGAAGCGATCGATAACTTCCGCCGTCAAAGTGAATAGATGTTCGTTGAGCGGCTCGAAATAACAGTAAGTATCGGGCCGCTGCCGGAACTTAGCCCAGACATAGGTGCTCGACGCGCGCCAGCTCGAATGCAGAAAGATCGCCTCCTCGACCATCTCGCGCCTCCGATCCTCTGTTCTCCGATCCCTAGTGAATAATTATCGCGGGCCCGCCGTCGAATCCTTCGATCTTGTCACTCCATAAAAGCGCGAGGTGTGGTCGCCCACAAATTCATAAGGACCGCAGTGGGTCAGCTTGCTCGCGGCATCGAGCCATATCTCGCCGCCGATCCGCCGCCAGCGCAGACAAAAAGAGTAATCCTCGCTCAAATAGGCGCCAGTCTCGGGGTCGATGATGCAATCGAAGAGCGCAAAGAGATTGGAACTCGGCGCCGCCTCGCGCCGCGAGCCTGACATAGGCAGGCTATGCACCCGGCTGAAATGAGTCTTGGGATAGGCAGCAATCATCTTCTCCAACGCGCTGCGGCGGATCATCTGAAAACCGCCGCCCGCATAAATTCCGGTGACAAAATCGCCCTCCTGTTTGCGCTCCGCTTCGGGGCAAAAGGTCCCAACATAGGACAAGGCAGCCTGCCGCACGCTTTCTCCGCGCTCGACACAGCGTTGCGGGATGAAATCCCAATCGATCGACTTGAGCGGGTACAGCGCCCCGGTAAAGTCCCTATCAAACCTCAGCAGCCGCTCGACCTGCTGCGGCTCGAAACTGATATCGGCATCGACAAACAGCAGATGCGTAGCCGCCGGATTATCCAAAAAGGCGCCGACCAGGGCGCTGCGGGCGCGCGAGATCAGGGCGTCATAGCCCAGCATCGATAGCGACACGTCGAACTCGGCCGATTTTGCGTAGCTCATGAGCCGCATCACTGACAGCATGTAATTCTGCGAAACCATGCCACCGAAGCATGGCGTTGCGATGAGAATCAATGGCTGGGACATGGTTTCTCCGGCAGACTTGTGTGGCGCGGTGCGCCTTCCACTTCGTTCCGTGCAGCGTCTTTACCGCCAAAGCTGGCGGATGCGCGCAAGGCCCATTACCATCGTTACGCGCACGCGCGGCAGCGTCAAGGTATGATTACGCGAGGAAAGCACCCGAAATGAAAAAGCTACGCTTCCTGCTCTCGCTCACCAACGACGACAACGATTACCAGATTGAGCAGACCTCCGCCGCCCAGCAGACAGCCAACAAACTAGGCGTTGACCTCAAGATTGTTTATGCCAGCAATGATGGCATCGTGCAGGGCCAGCAACTGCTGTCCGGCATCCAGTCGACAACCGCGCCGCGACCCGACGCCATCATCTTCGAACCGGCCGGATCTACCGCGCATCCTCAGATTGCGCGCGCCGCCGCCGCTGCTGGCATTGGAGTCGTACTGCTGAATCGCGACGCGGACTACATCGCCGAACTCCGCCGCGTTTTCCATGTGCCCACGTTTGCCATCACCTCGGACCATGAAGAGATTGGCCGCATCCAGGGAAGGCAACTGAGCGCGGTGCTGCCCGCTGGCGGAAATGTTCTCTACATTCAAGGTCCAGGCGAGAGTTTGGCCGCCAAACAGCGCTACACCGGATTGCTCGAAACTAAGTCCAACAATGCGCAACTTCGTGTCATGAAGGCACAGTGGACCGAGGCGAGCGCCTACAAAGCGGTCATCTCGTTTCTCCGTCTTTCCACTTCGCGCCAGGCACGAATTGAAGCCGTTTGCGCGCAGGACGATTCCATGGCCATGGGAGCGCGCAAAGCTTTCGAAGAATGCCACGAACTGAGCGAGCAGTTGCAGAAGATGCCGTTCCTCGGTTGCGATGGACTTCCCAAGACCGGGCAAGAGTGGGTCCGCCGCAAGTCGCTGGCCGCCACTATTTTCATTCCGCCGAATGCGGATCTCGCGATTGAGATGATGGTGAAGTCGATAGCCAGCGGAGTGCTCCCGGCGGAGCGCACCTTCACCACCGCCAGGTCGATCCCCGCCCTCGAAGTCCTCAAACAACAATCGTCGGCACGTGCCGCATCCCGCTAACCGGACTTGCTGGGCTCAATAGAAAGCGCCATCTTGCGCGAACCCAAAGGCAGGCGCATTTGAACTCGCAGCACCGGGCATAAATCTTTCGCCGCGCTCAGGACGGCAGCGTGAATTTATTGACGTGAGACCTTACGGGACGCGACACTACGGCGTGCTGGGTGGTGCGGGCGCTACGGGCGGCGCTGCCGGAGTGGCTTCCGCCGCGCTGTTGTTCACCAGATCTTTCAATTCCTTGCTGGGCTTGAAGAACGGAATCTTCTTCGCCGGAACCTCCACGCGGTCGCCGGTTTTCGGGTTGCGGCCGACGCGCGGCTTGCGCTGGCGCGTGCGGAAGCTGCCAAAACCGCGTATTTCGATCTTGTCGCCCACGCGCAGCGAGCGCACCACGCTGTCAAAGATCGTGTCCACAATCACTTCGCTGTCTTTGCGGGTGAGTTCCGCCAGCCGGGAAACTTCTTCGATCAGGTCAGCCTTCGTCATAAGCCTATTTACTCCCTTTGGGGCCGGTTCCCTTATAGGGTTCCAGGTGCCCGAGGGCTTTGCCGCCCCCGCCTGCCTATAACCTTCTCAAATTTAAGGGGTTCTGCGCAAGTACAGTTCCCGGTTCCCGGGTTCGAGTGCGGGACCCCGGCTTTCCTCTGGGAACTGAGAAACTACGCCGCTACTCCCCTCCCTACTTCCATAGATAGTAAAAGCCAACCTGCTGCTCCAACAGCTTTTCCCGCGTGGGCAAATAATCGGAAACATCGCCAAACAGCAAATCCAGCCCCGATCGCTTTTCTTTCGGCGGCCAAACCAGTGTCGGCTCGCCCGAAATGTTTACCGCCCGAGCCGTGTCCTTCACCGCGCCTTCGAAATCCGCGATCTGATCCACTAGCTTTAACTCATACGCCTGCTCGCCAGTCCAGACTTTTCCATCGGCGATGGCGCGGATATCCGCTTCTTTCGCATGTCTGCCATCGGCCACCGCCTGGATGAACTGCGTGTGCATGTTGTCAATCAAACCCTGCATGTACTCGCGTTCCGCCGGCGTCATTTCGCGCGTCGGACTGCCCGTGTCTTTGAACTCGCCCGCTTTCATCGTGATCGCGTTCAGCTTCGCCCACTTCAACAACTCTCCGTAGTTCACCCACTCGGCAATCACTCCGATCGATCCCACCACGCTGCCCTTGTCCGCATAAATCTTGTTCGTCGCCGACGCCACGTAATACGCTCCGCTAGCGCCCACCGTCTCGATCGAAGCCACAATCCGCTTCTTCTTTTCGTCCCGAATCCGCTTTACCTCGCGATAGATCTCCTCCGACGCGGCCACGCCGCCTCCGGGCGAATTCACGTGAATGATGATGGCCTTGACGGAATCGTCATCGGCAAACTTCTTCAGCTGTGGGACAACCTGCTTGGGAGAGAAAATTACGCCATCAAGCTCCACCACGGCAATCTTGGAGCCGAAGCCCGTAAACGTTTCTTCATCCGCGCCGCCAAAACTAAGGTATACCAGCGTAAACACACCCACCACGAACAGCGCGAACAACCCGCCGCCCACCAGAAACCATATCCAAATCCGCGAACGCCCTTCAGCCATAATTAGACGAGTGTAGCACCGGGAGATTGCAGAAGTCAGAAGTCAGATTGAAGAGGTAAAGCCCTATCCCACCATCTACAAAGGTTTACTTCTTCAATCTGACTTCTGACTTCGTCACCCCTGGCGTACACTCGTAGTTCTTCATGCGTGACCCCGTCGAACTCGAAGTCTTCAAAAACCTCTACCACTCCATCGCCGAAGAAATGGGAGCTGCCCTGCGCCGTACTTCTTTCTCTCCCAATATCAAAGAGCGTCGCGACTACTCCTGCGCCGTCTTCGATTCCAAAGGCCAAGTCATCGCCATGGGAGATCACATGCCGGTGCACCTCGGTTCCATGCCGATGTCCGTAGCCGCAGCCGTCGAACAGTGCGCTCTCGAACCCGGCGACGTAGTCATGCTCAACGATCCCTTCCGCGGCGGCACCCACCTCCCCGACATCACGCTGGTGATGCCGGTGTACGTGAAGGAAGCGAAGAGCGGCGGGCGGGGGCGCCCGCCCCACACTACTCCCGACTTCTACGTCGCTTCCCGCGCTCACCATGCCGATGTAGGAGGAACCTACCCCGGTTCCATGGGCCCGTGCCGCGAAATCTACCAGGAAGGCTTCCGAATTCCGCCCGTCAAAATCATGCGCGGCGGGAAACTCGTCGCCGACGTGTTGGCGCTTCTGCTCAACAACGTCCGCACGCCCGAAGAACGCGAAGGCGACCTTGGCGCCCAGATCGCCGCCTGCCAGACCGGAGCCCAGCGCCTCCGCGAAATCTGCGCTCGCTACGGCATCGTCCGCGCCAAAAAAGCCGCCGCCGATCTGCTCGTTTATTCCGAAGAAATGATGCGAGCCTTTCTGCGTACCATTCCACCCGGCCGTTACGAGGCCGAAGATTTTCTCGATGACGATGGCGTGGAAGACAAGCCCGTACGCATAGCCGTGACCCTCCAAGTCAAGTCGGCCAGGAAATTCGCCGTAGAGACGCGACTTGCCGCGTCTCCGCCCAAGTCGAGCCAAAGGCCACAAGTCACCATCGACTTCACCGGCAGCGATCCCCAAGTCCAGGGAGCGATCAACGCAGTCGAGGCCATCACTTACTCGGCCTGCTTCTACGTCTTCCGCTGCCTGCTTCGCGAAGACGTGCCCGCCACCTCCGGCCTCATGCGTCCCATCCGCGTCATCGCTCCATCGGGAACCGTGGTCAACGCCAAACCTCCCGCCGCCGTCGCTGGTGGCAACGTGGAGACTTCCCAGCGAATTGTCGACGTGTTGCTGAAAGCACTGGCCCAGGCAATCCCAGACCGCATCCCCGCTGCGGCTTCTGGCACCATGAACAACCTCACCATCGGCGGCATCGATCTTCGCTCGGGCGACCTTCGTTCGGGCGATCCCGGCAACGGCGAGCCCTTCGCCTACTACGAAACCATCGCCGGTGGCATGGGTGCGCGCCCTACCAAAGACGGAGTCTCCGGCGTCCACACCCACATGACCAACTCCCTCAACACTCCCGCCGAGGCCATCGAATACGCCTACCCGGTTCGCCTTCGGCAGTATTCTCTCCGCGCCCACAGTGGAGGCGCAGGTCTCCACACCGGTGGCGACGGAATCGTTCGCGAAATTGAAGTCTTGACCGACGCCCAGGTCACACTGCTCGCCGACCGCCGTTCCCGCGGACCCTACGGCTTGGCCGGAGGAGCCCACGCCGCTCCCGGCCGCACTCTGATCGTCCGGCGCGATGGTTCGAAAGAAGAAATCCCCGGCAAGACCAGCGTTCGCCTGCGCTCGGGAGAAAGAATCCGCATAGAATCCCCAGGCGGCGGTGGCTGGGGCAAACCAAACCGCTGAACCGCGGAGGACGCGGAGCGCGCAGAGTCTCTTGTGGTTCGTTTTTCCTCCGTGCTCCCCGTGGTTGAAGATTCTGTCCCCGCACTCCGCGTCCTCTGCGGTAAATCGCATTTTTTCGCTAGAATTCAATCTGCAGGTTTCGGGGAGCACACACGATGAGATTCTTGCGCACTCTTATTTTCGCCATCCTTCTGGCGTCCGCCTTCTTCTACTTCACCACCTACCGCAACGGACACCTCCATCCCGCCGACTGGATCGGCCGCCCGCAGCGCGTTGAAATTACCGAAGCCGCCGGCAGCGAAACCTTGGACGCCGAAGAGCAGAACAACATCAGCGTCTATCACAAAAACATCGCATCGGTAGTCAACATCACCTCGCGCGTCATGACCTTCGACTTCTTCTATGGACTGGTCCCGCAGGAAGGCCAGGGCTCGGGCTTCGTCATCGACAAAGAAGGACACATCCTCACCAACTATCACGTCATTGCCGATGCGCGCCAGGTTGAAGTGACGCTGCACAATCGCAAGAAATATAAAGCCACCATCGTAGGTACCGACAAGTCTCATGACCTGGCGATAGTCCAGATCAAAGCCCCCGACCTCCAGCCGATGACTCTAGGCGACTCGGCCAATCTGCAAGTCGGGCAGAAAGTCTACGCCATAGGCAATCCCTTCGGCCTGGCCGGAACCCTGACGCGCGGCATCGTCAGTTCCATACGCCAGGTGCAGGAGCCCGACGGCCTGGTCATCGAAGAAGCCATTCAGACCGATGCCGCTATCAATCCCGGCAACTCCGGCGGCCCGCTGCTCAACTGGCACGGCCAAGTCATCGGCATCAACACCATGATCGCTTCCAGCGTAGGACAAAGCGCCGGCATAGGCTTCGCCATCCCCATCAATACCGCGAAAGCCGTAGTGAACGACCTGGTCACGCTCGGACGCGTGCGCCGTCCCGCGCTCGGAGTTCGCACCATCCCCATCGATTCCGAAATTGCGGGAGAGCTAGGCCTGGCCGCCGACTACGGACTCCTCATCGTTCAAGCCGTTCCCGGAGGCTCCGCCGATCGTGCCGGATTGCGCGGCGGCTCCGAACGCGCCTATCTAGGTAACATTCCCATCATGATCGGCGGAGATTTAATTGTCGCCATTGACGGAGAAAAAATCGAAAGCCAGCAAACGCTGGCCCAGATCATGAATAAGCACCGGGCGGGTGACACGGTGAAGGTAACCATCTTCCGGGGCAAGAAGCAGATGGAAGTTTCCGTGGCGTTGGGCGAAGCCAGAGACCAGGTGTAGGAGCTTGTGTCGGGCGCGGGCGACCCGCCCGCGTGAACTTGGAGAGGATCTGAGCAAGAGCTTCTTGCAATCCGCTTTGCTATATAGCATGATATATAGCAAAGGAGACTGCCATGGCGCCGACCTCCAAAGCCAAGGTTTTTTACAGCGGCAGGAGCCAAGCCGTACGGATTCCTGCCGAGTTCCGCTTCACGAAAGACGAGGTCTACGTGCGCCGCGACCCGCAGACTGGAGATCTGATTCTTTCCGAGTCTCCGACAAAGACCTGGAAAGAAATCTTCGCCGCGCTCGACGAGGCTGGCGTTCCCGACGATTTCCTGGCTGATCGAGATACGAGACCACCGCAGAAGCGGGACTTCTAATGGTTCGAACCTGGATGCTCGACACGAATACCGTGAGCTACATCGTTCGGGGAACATCTCCCGCTGCACGGGATCGTCTGGACGGCCTGAAAATAAACGAAGTCGGATGCATCTCAGTCGTTACCGAGGCGGAGATTCGTTATGGGTTGGCCAGAAAACCTCCGAGTCTTGCTTTTCGAACAGTCCTTAACGACTTCCTGAGAAAGATACAAATCCTGCCTTGGGGCAGCGATGAAGCGCAGGCTTATGGAACCCTGCGCTTCAAACTGGAAAGTGCCGGCAAGACTCTTAGCGCCCTGGATATGCTAATTGCAGCCCACGCCATCAGTGCAAACGCAACCCTGGTTACCCGGGATAAAACGTTTGCGCAGGTCGAGGACCTGCGTCCGCCCGTGAACTGGGCAGTGGATTTATAGGGCGGTGTGGCGCGGGCGCCCTCGCCCGCGTGATGTTGGCCTTGCTTTCGATGGAGCGCCGTGCCTCGCCCAATCCGTAGCAGTTTAGCGGGCTTTCCACTAGCACTCACGCCGCGCTATCATCCCCCATGCCCGACATCGAATGGATTCGCAAACTCTGCCTTTCCCTCCCTGACGTGACCGAGGACATGCCGTGGGCCGACGACCTCTGCTTCAAAGTCCGCGGCAAAATCTTCACTGGCATGGCCCTCTCGGACGGAAAGTTCCCGCGCATCACTCTGAAATGTGCGGCGGAAACATTCCACGAGCTACTCGAAATTGAAGGCATCTCCCCCGCGCCCTACGTCGGACGTTACAAATGGGTGACTATCGCCAACTCCAACGTATTGCCCGCGAATGAACTCGAGTCCCTCATTCGACAGTCGTACGCATTGGTCGCAGCCGGAGCGCCAAAAAAAAAGAAAGCAGTAGCGAAGAAGCCGCGGGGGAAGCGCCGCGCAAAGTGAAGGCAGCCTTCCCCTGTGTTTCTCTGTGTCCTCTGTGGTTAAGCCTTTTCTCGGCGTTCTCCGCGTCTCGGCGGTAAACCCGTTTGACTCGCCGCGACCCACTGGACTAGCCTCGAAGGTTCGCCGCACAATCCATGGGCATTCAACATAGTTCCCTAGTACGTTTTCTGATCCTCTTCTGCCTGTGCGCTCTGCTCACCGCGCCCCTCGCGGCCGCGCCTCTGCGACCCACGCATGCCCCGCACGCCATCGTCGCCAGCATCCACGAGCTTGCTTCTCGCGCCGGCATCGAGATGCTACGCTCCGGAGGCAACGCCGTCGACGCTGCCGTGGCCACCGGCTTCGCGCTCGCCGTCGTCCATCCCCAGGCTGGAAATCTCGGCGGAGGCGGATTCCTTCTTCTCCGCAGCGCTAACGGAAAAGTTCACTTCATCGATTTCCGCGAACAAGCGCCCGCTGCGGCCACCGAAAACATGTATCTCGATGCCCAGGGCAACGTCATCCCCGAATCGAGCAAAGACTCCAGCGTCGTGGGATACAAATCGATCGGCGTCCCCGGCACCGTGGCCGGTCTCGTCTACGCCGAAAAACAATACGGCAAGCTCTCGTTGGCAAAAGTGATCGCTCCCGCCATCAAGCTGGCTCGCGATGGCTTTCCCCTCGCGTACGAAGACACGCAAGATCTGAAAAAGGATGAATACCTGGCGCAGTTTCCAGAGACGAAGCGCATTTTCCTGCGCAACGGAAACTACTACCAGCCCGGCGAACTATTCAAGCAGCCCGAACTAGCCCGGACCTTGGAACGCATCGCCAAAAATCCCGACGACTTCTACCACGGCGCCATGGCCCGCGAGCTGGCTGCGGCCATCCATAAGGGTGGGGGCCTGGTCACCGCCGCCGACCTCGCCGCCTACGAAGTCAAAGAGCGCGAGCCCATCCGCGGCTCCTATCGCGGCTACGACATCATCAGCGCTCCACCGCCATCCTCCGGTGGAGTAGCGCTCGTCGAGATCCTCAACATCCTTGAAGGCTTCGACTTGGCGAAATTGGGCAACCGCTCCGCCGACGCCATCCACCTCGAAGCCGAGGCCTTCCGTCGCGCCTTCTATGATCGCGCCGACTTCATGGGCGATCCCGACTTCGCCAGAGTGCCCGTCGCGCAGCTCATCGACAAGAAATACGCTGCCGCATGGCGCGAATCCATCGACCCAAATCACGCCAGCGTGAGCAAAGATCTGAAGCGTCCGGCGATCTTCAGTGAACTGGAGCGCGTAGCCCAGTCACGGCCAGCAGCCATTCGCGAACCGGAAAATACTACGCACTATTCGGTAGTCGATGCCGAAGGCAACGCCGTAGCCGTCACCACCACGCTCAACGATTCTTTCGGTTCCCGCGTGACCGCCGCAGGCCTCGGCTTCCTGCTCAACGACGAAATGGACGACTTCGCCGCCAAACAAGGCGTCCCCAACGCCTATGGACTCATCCAGGGCCCGGCCAACGCCATTGGCCCCGGCAAGCGCCCGCTCTCCGCGATGACCCCTACCATCGTGCTTAAAGACGGCAAGCTTTTCCTGGTTCTAGGCTCACCGGGCGGCCCCACCATCATCACCACCGTAGCCAACATCCTTATCGGCGTCGTCGATTTCTCGCTTGACATTGAGGAAGCCGTCAACGCGCCCCGGTTTCATCAGCAGTGGCTCCCCGATGAGATTCTCGTCGAAGACCGCCTTTCTCCCGATACAATGAATGTTCTGCGGTCCAAGGGACAGAAGCTGACCGTCCGCCATTTCTGGGGAGACGGCGAGTGCATCATGGTTGACCCCAAAACCGGCGAGCGCCTCGGCGCCAGCGACGGACGCAATAACGGGAAGGCGGTAGGTTACTGATGCAGAGGTCGGTATCGACGTACGTCTATGTGAAGGAACGGCTCCATCCGGGCTTGCTCGATGAGCTTGTCAAAGCCGGAGCCCAGTCGATCGAAATCTTCGCCGCCCGCCAGCACTTCGACTACGCCAACCGCAAACAGCATGTCCGCGAAATTGCCGACTGGTTCCGCTCCACTGGCATTCCGCTGAATTCCGTCCACGCCCCTTTGTATTCTGATTACGAATGGGGGCGCACCGGTTCTCCGCCCGTCAACATCGCCTCCACCGACCGCGCCCACCGGATCGATGCCATGGACGAGATCAAACGCGCCCTCGAAATCGCCGAGCAGATCCCGTTCCGCTTTCTGGTCCAGCACATCGGCAATCCCGACGAAGAATTCGACGAAAGAAAATTCGAAGCCGCCATGACCTGTGTTGAGCACCTGCGCGCCTTCGCTAAGCCGCTCGGCGTCCGAGTGCTCGTGGAAAATATTCCCAACGAACTTTCCACGCCCGAGCGCCTCGTCGAGTTCATCCGAACCATGCATTTCGACGACATCGGAGTCTGCTTCGATTGTGGACACGCCCACATGATGGGCGGCATTCCCGAAGCCTTCGCCATCCTGAAGAACCACATCTGTTCGACCCACGTCCACGACAACAACGGAGATAAAGACACGCACCTCTGGCCCGGCAACGGCTCGACCGACTGGAAACAGACCATGGAATTGCTGCGCACCGCGCCGCTGACGCCGCCCCTGCTCCTCGAAATCGATGGCGAGGAAAAGAAAAATCCCAGCGAAGAAGTGACCGCAACTTTCCAGAAGCTGGAAGATTCGTAGATCACCGCCGAGACGCAGAGAGCGCCGAGAACCTCGAGTTGAACTTTTGATCGATGAGAATTTAGGCTGGTCACCCCGGGCGAATTGCGCTAAGTGAATTAGGATTTGTCATCTGTTGAGATTTGTCATCCTGGGCGAAGCGAAGGACCTGCTGTTTGCTAGCACGACCGGAAAATTGGGGTCCCAATCCCGCTCTGACCCCTGAGACGAGAGCAAGAATTTGCTTTTCTCGGCGTCTCGGCGGTAAAAAATTCCTATGTCATCACCCATTAGCAGCATCGCACAAATCGGTGCCCACGAAGGCCAGTCCGTCATCATCCGCGGATGGCTCTACAACCTCCGCGAAAGCGGCAAACTCCTCTTCCCCCAATTTCGCGACGGCTCCGGCGTGATCCAGGGCGTAGTCCCTAAGAACGCGGTTCCGCCCGAAGTCTTCGACGCCATCAAGGGCCTCACGCAGGAGTCCAGCGTCATCGTCGAAGGTAAGGTCCGCGCCGACAAACGCGCCCCTGGCGGCTACGAACTCGATGTCTCGAACGTCCAGATCGTGCAGCGCGTGCCCGAGTCGACTCCCTACCCCATCACTCCCAAGGAACACGGCGTCGAATTCTTAATGGAGCACCGCCATCTCTGGCTGCGCTCGCAGCGCCAGGCCTCCATCCTGCGCGTGCGCGCCGAAATCATTCGCGCCGCCCGCGATTTCTTCGACAGCAACGGATTCACTCTCACCGACCCGCCCATCCTCACGCCCGCCGCCTGCGAAGGTACCTCCACGCTCTTCCCCGTGGACTATTTCGAAGAACAGGCCTACCTCACGCAGTCCGGCCAGCTCTACATTGAAGCGACCGCCATGGCGCTCGGCAAGGTCTACTCGTTCGGACCAACCTTCCGCGCCGAAAAATCGAAGACCCGCCGCCACCTCACCGAATTCTGGATGGTCGAACCCGAAATCGCCTACGGCACGCTCGACGACCTTATGGAACTTGCCGAAGGCTTGCTGACCTTTCTGGTTAAGCGATGTCTGGAGCGCCGCCGCCCCGATCTCGAAGTCATCGGCCGCGATCTTACAAAGCTCGAGAAAATCGACGCGCCGTTTCCACGCATCACCTACGATGAAGCCGTCACCAAATTGCAGGAAGGCCATTCGCAAGGCGTACTGGAAAACAAATTCGAATGGGGAGGAGACCTCGGCTCGCCCGATGAAACCTATCTCTCCTCGCTCTACGACCGGCCCGTCATGGTTCATCGCTATCCGGCCAGCGTGAAAGCGTTCTACATGGAACCCGATCCCCAGCATCCCGAACTCGCTCTCTGCGTGGACGTGCTGGCTCCCGAAGGCTACGGCGAAATCATCGGCGGATCGCAGCGCACGGCCTCTCACGACTTGCTCCTGCAGCGCATTCACGAGCACAATCTGCCCGAAGAGGCGTTCAAGTGGTATCTTGATCTCCGCAAGTACGGCAGCGTCCCCCACTCCGGCTTCGGCATGGGCATCGAGCGAGCCGTGGCCTGGATCTGCGGCTTAGAGCACGTGCGCGAAACCATCCCCTTCCCGCGCACGCTGAATCGACTATATCCATAGCGTTTTTCACCGCCGAGACGCAGAGAGCGCCGAGAAAATGCCAGAAAATGAAAGGCTCGATGAGATTTCGCGCCGCATCATCGGAGCCGCCATCGAGGTTCATCGACATCTAGGGCCGGGCCTGCTCGAATCTGCATACCAATCATGTCTGGCGTTTGAGCTGAAGCAGCTTGGCCCGAAGGCGGAAGAGCAAAAACCGTTGCCAGTTGTATACAAGCAAGTGAAACTCGATTGTGGCTATCGCCTTGACATGGTCGTAGAAGATGAGATCATCGTTGAAATCAAAGCCATCGAAAAGTTACTTCCAATTCATGATGCGCAGCTCTTATCGTATTTAAGGCTGGCCAAGAAAAGAGCAGGCCTCCTGATGAACTTCCACGTTCCAGTTCTAAAGAACGGCCTGAAACGAATAGTGAACGAATTTCCAGAATCCGAGCGGGCAAAAATACAAGCGCCGCAACCCGAATAAATCAAGGATTTGCTTTTCTCGGCGCACTCGGCGTCTTGGCGGTGAATAGGAAGCGTATGGCTCAGCGCAGCACAACCTACAGCAGCATTACCCCCCGCCAGATTCGCGTGATTGGCGTTCCTCTTGACCTCGGACAATCCCGGCGCGGCGTTGACATGGGTCCTTCCGCCGTCCGCGTCGCCGGACTCGAAGCTCGCCTCGAAGCCATCGGACACATTGTCGAAGACGCCGGCAACATCGCCGTCGCCATTCCCGAGCAGAAAAAAGAAGGCGCGGCCAGCGCCAAGTATCTCAGGGAAATTACCGCCACCTGCACCAAGAGCGCCGACTTGGTATTGAAGACGCTCGAAGCCGGCAAAGTTCCGCTCGTCCTCGGCGGCGATCACTCTGTCGCGGCGGGTACGGTGTCGGGCGTGGCCGAGTTCTACCGCCGCAAGAACCAGAAAATCGGTCTTCTCTGGATCGACGCTCACACCGACATGAACACGCCCGACTCTTCCCCCAGCGGCAACGTCCACGGCATGCCGCTCGCCGCGCTGATGGGCCTTCCTCCGGCCGAACTCGGAAACATCTACAACTTTTCGCCAAAAGTGCGGCCGGAGAATTGCGTGCTCGTCGGCATCCGCGACGTCGACAACTTTGAAAAAGAAAACATTCGCAAATCCGGAGTCGAAGTTTTCACCATGCGCGACATCGACGAACGTGGCATGCGTGCCGTCATGGAAGAGGCCCTGCACATGGCCGGACGCGGCACCGCAGGCTATCACGTTTCGCTCGACATGGATTGGATCGATCCGGAAGACGCGCCCGGAGTCGGCACTCCGGTCTGGGGTGGCGCTACGTATCGCGAAGCTCATCTCGCCATGGAAATCATCTCCGACCATGGACGCATGACAAGCTTCGAAATCGTGGAAGTAAATCCGGTCATCGACGAGCGCAACCAGACCGCCGACTTAGCCGTAGAGTTGGCACTCTCGGCATTCGGCAAGAAGATACTTTAGCGCGTGTGTCTTTAAAGCTCGTCATCCTGAGCGAAGCGAAGGACCTGTTTTCTTGCCCGCGGAGGAAACGCTCAGGACGACAGTTTCTCGGAAGGTCTAGCGAAGACTCCCGCTCACTGCACATCCGAAACTTTTCCGTTGATAAACGTCACCTTCAGATCCTTGTAGACATATATCTGCTTGGTGCCTAGATTGACGATCTTGTCCGGGTTGCCGAGCGCGGCCTTCACTTGATCGGGCGTTTGCCCTTTCTCTATCTGCTGAGGTTCCGGCGGAGGCGCTTGCTGTTGCGCTTGATCTCCACCCTGACCGCCCCCCTGCTGGTTGTTGCCCTGCTGATCGTTGCCGCCCTGCTGTCCATTACCCTGATCGCCGCCCTGCTGCGCGTCGTCACTGCTGATCGATAGCAACTGCCCGATGACATCCTCCACCTGACCCGCGCTCGCGTTTGCCAAACTGCCGGCCGGGAACTGGAAGGCCACGAGCGCCTTGTTATATGTCGGAGGATCGGTTTTGTTGCAGGTGTCGCAGGCGACGATACCCAAAGTAACCGCGTCTTTGGCCACGTTGACGTCGATCTTCGTGGGATACACCTTGTCTCCCTTGGCAAACAAGTGCGTGGTCTGTCCTTCCGACGCCGTCTGCGAAAAATGTCCGAAAAGCGCCTTCCGTGCTTGCACCGCAACGCCGCTGGGAGTATGCACCGTTCCACCTTCATACTTGGTGGTGAGAACAGTCTTGTCGGAATAAGGCACGCCGAGAATTCCGCCCTTTTGGATAGCCAGCAGCGTTCCCGCCTCGACCACAGAAACCCCGCTTGTGTCTGACCCCAGCTTTACCAGCTTGTATTGGGCAGCCAGTTGCTCCTGCAGAGACACCGCCTGGGCATTGGCCAGCGACAACGGCAAAATCGTGGCTGCCAGAAACACAATTCCTGGAATCAGATCGTGGAATTTCCTCGACATAGTAAAACCCTCCGGTTTAGCTTTTCCCAAAGTTCGACTGTCAGCGTTGCGCTGAACAGTGAGCGCAGAGTCAGTGAAGATCTCGCCTCTGCATTGCAGAAGGGAGCGTCGTCATCGGACGCTCCCAGTGTCTGCCTGATGATGATGAACGATCCGCCTTTTACAAGCGTCCGTCCTACTGCCCGCCGCCCCCCGCGGCTTCCTGCTTGACCTGCTGCTCGGTTTGGTCGGCCGACTGCTGTTGGTCCTGCAGAGTTTTCTCCGCACTGGTATCCGCCGGCGGAGGCGGTACGTCTGAGGCCGACGTCCCCGTGTCCGGCGCTTTCGGAATACCGCCCGTACCTTGCTTCTTGGCCAGTTCGCCCAAGCCGCTATTGAGTTGCTCGTCGAAATGGTTTTGCATCTCCTGCAAATCGTCCACGTTAACGGCAACCGTTTGTCCGGCCGCGCAGTCCGCCTTCTTGCTCGCCGCGACGCTGGCGGTCACCATATTGTCCCCATCCGGAGTATCGGTGAGCCGCGTGATGACGTCACCTCCGGTCAGCCCACATTCTTGTCCGTTCGCCACCACGCTGAGATCGTTGTCGACCACAAAGGTGCGCCGTGCCGGATCCAGTGCCGGCGGAACTTCGCCGTTGCTCGCATTCGCCGGCGCCGCTTGCCCGCCGGATCCGCCATTCTGCCCCGCTTGTGCCTGCTGCGCGGCCAATTGCGCTTTTACTTCATCGGCAATCGCCTGTTTGACCTCGGGAGTCAGTGCTGGCGCGTTCGAGGCTGCCGGAGCCGGACCAGAATCTCCACCGCCTCCGTCGCCCCCTTCCGCGTCCGCTGCCGCGTCTTGCCGGGCCTGATAGGCTGCCTGCAACTCTGCAGCAATCAGATAGTCCGTCAGCCAGAAGGCCGGCGAAGCATAATAGGGATAGGGCGTAAACCACCCGCCGTAGAATCCATACCACGGCGCTCCTCCCCAACCCCACGCCCCGACGCCCCAGTAAACCGGCGCTCCCCAAGGCTGATAGCCCCATGCATAGAATCCCGGGTGGTACCAGTAACCGGGATGGTAGCCGTAATAGTTATGACCATGCCAGTAGTAGCCGCGATACACACCGGTCCGATAGTGGCCGTGGTCATAGTAGGTCCGCGAATAATAGGAGTGTCCGCCGCGCGTCACGTAGGCGCGCTGTACGTATCCTCCATGCCGTCCCGTGTTCACGACGCGCGCTCCGTTGTGTGTACCCACCACCGTGCGCCCGCCGTGGACGCCATGCTGAATCTGCATGCCGTTGCGGTTGACCGAACGAATTTGTCCATTGGGACGGATGCTCGCAGATCCTCCGCCCTTCAGACTAACGGTCCTGCCCGGGGGAGTGTGGCTGCCCGCGTTGTTTCGGCCCGCCGTCTGTCCACCTTTGTTCCCGCCGCCCGCTGCACCGCGACTGTTGGCGTTTGCTCCTCCGCCTGTTCCACGGTTGGCCGAACCTGCTGTACCGCGATTGTTGGTCGCGCCGCCCGTGCCGCGATTGGTCGTACCTGTCGTACCGCGATTGTTGGCGTTCGCTCCGCCAGGCCCACGGTTGGCCGTACCCGTCGTACCGCGACTGTTGGCGTTGGCTCCGCCAGGCCCACGGTTGGCCGTACCCGTTGTACCGCGACTATTGGCGTTGGCTCCGCCAGGCCCACGGTTGGCCGTACCCGCCGTGCCACGATTGTTGGCGTTCGCTCCGCCAGGTCCACGGTTGGTCGCGCCTCCCGCGTGCTGCGCTGGAGCCGCGTGGCTCGCGCTCGCCGCCGGCCTACTCGGAGCCGCTGCGTGTTGGGGTGCGGATGCGTGCGGCGCGGGCGCACTCGGCTTGTTGTGTTGCGCCGAAGCAACGGCGGCAACTGCGAGAAGAATCGGCAATACTGACCATTTCCGCAGGATCTTCTTTCCTAGGTCGCTCGAATTCATAGCCACTCCTGTGAGTTGTAAAGCTCTTCCCTTATAAATTCACCAGCCGGGAACGTTCTCCGCCAGATAGACTTCAATCCAGCCCGCAATCCCGCTCATGGTTTCTTCGACGAGAGCTTCTGGGTCCGAGTGCCATGGGGGAAGGGCCGGCACCGGCCTTTCGAAGTATCGCCAATTTCACACCTGTTTCATTGCGGTGTCAAGCAAGTCGCTCCTGAATTTACAACTGTCATAGAGGAGCACCGAACGACCCTGCTTTTGACCGCGCCGTCGACTCCAAGTCTTCGCCCCAGTCTTCACCGAAATCGCCGAACTTTTGCCTGCTTACCATCTGTTGACCACTTGTTTACGACCGCCTGACAACACCACTCTTCCCGTTTTGTAAGCTGCCCTCAGTACGACGAAAATTGGAGGCAAGCTGTGAAGCACACAACATTCGAAGGCAAATCCCTGAAAGGCAAGTTCTCGTTGCCCGTACTTCTGACCTTGGTCTTTTCGTTCGGCGCCGCCAGCGCCCTGGCCCAGACCAATTCCTATCAGCAAACGAATCTGGTCTCTGACATGGCTGGTGTAGCCAACAACACCGACCCCAAGCTCCTCAATCCCTGGGGAATTTCTTTCTTTCCCGGTCAGCCTTTCTGGATCGCCGACAACAAGAGCGGTTACTCGACCATTTACGACACCAATGGAGTCGCGCAAGCGCCTTCCCCCATCCTGATTCCGGCTCCCTCCGGCGACACTTCGCCAGCCACTCCCACTGGCACCGTCATCAACCAAACCGAGGGCTTCAAGGTCAACGCCTTCCCCAGTCAGTTTCTCTTCGATACCGGGGACGGAACCATTTCGGGCTGGTATCTCTCGGGCAATGCGATTCTTGTCGTCAATCGTGCGTCGACTGGCGCCGTTTATACCGGCCTGGCGATGATCACAAATGCCACAGGATCGTTCTTGCTGGCCACTAACTTCAATAGTGGGCAGATCGACGTCTTCGACAGCAACTTCAACCTGGTTACGCTCGCCGGATCGTTCAGCGATCCCACGCTGCCCGCCGGTTACGCTCCTTTTGGAATTCAACCTATCGGCAGCCAGGTCTTCGTGACTTACGCTCTGCAGAATGCGGCCAAGAACAAGGCGACCGCCGGCGCCGGGAATGGCTACGTCAGCGTATTCGACGTGAACGGAAACTTTGTCAGCCGCTTCGCTTCCACCGGCACATTGAACGCGCCGTGGGGAGTCGTGCAGGCCTCGGCGAACTTCGGTTCGTTCAGCAACGACATACTCATCGGCAACTTCGGCGACGGCACCATCAACGCCTTCGACGCCAACGGAAACTTCCTCGGCCAACTCAAGGATCAGACCGGCGCGGTGATTTCGAACGGCGCGCTTTGGGGGATGGTGTTCGGCGCGGGCGGAACCGGCGATCCCAACACGCTCTACTTTACTGCCGGCTTTGCCGAGGGAGGCCACGGTTTGTTCGGCGCGCTCGCAGCCACCACCGTAGGAACCGCGGACTTCTCGTTCGCCTCGTCGCCCCAGTCTGGGACCGTTAACGGCGGCGGGTCGATGAACTTTACGCTCACCGTTACGCCCGCCAACGGCTTCTCCAACTTGGTGAGCTTCTCGTGCGTAGCTCCGGCGGGCATTACCTGCGCCTTCAACCCGGCCTCGGTGACTCCGGCGGGCGGCGCGGTGACCACCACGTTGACCGCGACCGCTGCTCCTCCCTCGGGCAGCCAGCCCTATGCCGCCCCCAAACTGATGGGGATGGCACTCACCGGATTGGGCGTTTTTGGTTGCTTCTTTGCTGGAGCGGGCGCAAATCGGCGGCGCTTGTTCTCGCTGTTGTTGGGTGGATTCGCCAGCCTTCTGATTGCGGGAGCGCTGCTCGCTTCCACCGGATGCGGCAGCTCGGGCAGCACAAAGACGAATCCCGGCCCTGCGTCCATCGTGGTCACCGCACAGTCGGGAGCTCTGACGCACATGACCACGATTAGCCTTACGGTACAGTAGCCGCGGAGTTTCTCGGTCGTCTGTCAATGGCAGCAGATCGATGAAAGCGGATCGACGGAAGCGGCCGAGCGAGAAGATCGGCCAACCACCGAACGAGAAAGAGGGGAGCCGTTCCATGGCTTCGCTTTTCTTTTTCGCGCGCAAGAAACCAGGTCAGCGCTGGCAAATTTTTAGCTTTTCGCGACCTGGTCACCTCCCAGGGTAACGACAGTAATTGGCGAGTCTTCCGTCGTTCGCCGATAGGACTGATGGACAGCGATGTTAACCCATTGGCACATTCGGTCGGTGCTCCTGGCTGTATTTGTCCTGACCTGCGCCTCGACGGCCGACGACACGAACCGTTCCTCGGGTCTGCCTATGTATCGCAGTACGGTCTCTGAAGTCCGGGTCACATTCTTCGCTACCGACGAAGACAATCATCCTGTCGCAACCCTCGCGAAGTCGGACTTTGCGGTCGTCGACCGCGAACTTGTCATCCGCAAATTCCGAAGCTTCACACATTCCGATGAAACCACGCTCGACCTTGTTGCGCTGGTCGACTTGAGCGAATCGGTGGCGCCGCGCTTTCGCGTTGCCATGAGCGCTGTACTGCATCTGGTAGCGCACGAACAGTCGATCCCCGCCGACAATTTCGCCGTGCTCTCTTTTGGAGGAGAGTTAAGAGAAACTTCAGGAGGACCGTCTGCAGCCATACGTCCCGCCGTCCTCTGCGCCAGCGGTTGCGGTGCGTTTAACTCCGTCAGCCGACTGCTTTCGGTGAAGAGTGGCGGCACAACTCCGCTGTTCGACGCGCTCATCTTCGCGGCTGGTTTCATCGCTCATAATCGCCGCGCCGGAGCCCGTCCCGTCCTGATTTTGTTCTCCGACGGCATCGACACCATCAGCCTGCATTCCGAGCGTGAGGCGCAAAACGCCGTGCTCGACGGCGGCGCTCTGATCTACGCCGTCGATATTGGAGCCTCCGCGCACCAAACCTCGGGCAGCACCTTCCTGCGACAGGTTTCGGAAGCGACGGGCGGCCGCTATTTCTCTTTCTCTCCGCGCTCCTCCCAGCCAGACGATGCCGCCACCGTACTGAACGCTGTACTGGAGGACCTGCGCGCCTCCTACGTCGTGTCCTACGATCTGCCCAGCCATCAGACTGGATTCCATTCGCTTCGCCTTTTGCCAACTCACAATCTCAACCTTAAATTCCATAGCCGCAACGGCTACTATTACGAACCCAGCGGTCACTGATCGGAGACTGCTGACTGGAGACTTATGAGATTCAGATTGCTCGTGGCTCTTGTACTTACATCGATTGGAGTTTCGATTGCCTTGGCCGCGCCAATTGGCACCTATCAACATGGAACCGTCGTTCGTATGCGCATGGGCGACTGCCTGCTGATGCATCGCGGCTTCATCAACACCTTTGGGCCGCCGCAAGGCGCGGCCGCCGAGGGAAGTTGCCCGGAATACACCCTGGTGACCGATAAGGTCGTGTTTGTGATCGTGGGCAAGTCCTCCAATCAACTGGTACCGCTCGCGGAAATCATCGATTTCCGTTTCCAAAACAAGGAATTGGCGGTGCGCGTGGACGATGCCCGCAAAGAATCGAAGTTCGCCATCAAGGAAATGACGCTGCGCTCGCAATGGGACCTCATCCAGAAACATATCGAGGATGAACTCAACGACGCGCCGCGTCACCCCGCCGACACATCCCTGATGCTGAGGAGCCGGCAATAGGAGAGAAAGGTTTTCCGCGACGCTCGTGTGGGGACGGGCGCCCTCGCGAGCCTGCCCTGAGCGAAGTCGAAGGGTCCAACCGGGCGCCAGCTCGGCAGTCTGCCTGCGGCGGCAGCAACCAGGGACTCGCAATAGACAATAGAGAGGTTTTCTCGGCGTCTCGGCGGTGCAACACCAGCCACCGGAACCAAAGCTGCGATTGACGGAAAACACGCCGAGCGCCAGACTGAAAGGGCATGGCAAAACTTCGCGTTGGCATCCTCTTTGGCGGACGCAGTGGCGAGCATGAAGTGTCGTTGCTGTCGGCGGCGTCGGTTCTGAACGCAATCGATAAAACAAAATACGAAGTGGTGCCCATCGGCATCACAAAGGATGGCCGCTGGCTCACGGCGGAACACGCCGAGCGTTTGCTGAAGGGCGACGTGGGCGGGAGCGCCCGCGCCACCCCTGCAACGCAGCTTCGAGCAGGCGACCCCGAGGCGACTCCGGGAGCGGCCGTGCTGGCCACGGGCGAGTCCGTCGTCGTTCCTCCCGAGCCGTCGCGCCACGACGCTGGCCTCGCGCCGTTCCAGACCGATGCTGCCGCCCTCCGCCGCGCCTCCGACCGCGCCATTAACGTCGATGTCATCTTCCCCGTGCTGCACGGAACCTTCGGCGAAGATGGAACCATCCAGGGCCTGCTCGAACTGGCCGACATCGCCTACGTCGGCGCCGGGGTCCTCGGCTCTTCCGCGGGCATGGATAAAGACATCATGAAGTCTCTGTTCCGCGCTGCGGGATTGCCGATCGTGAAGCATGTGACCGTGTTGCGCGGCCAATTCGAACGCGAGCCCAAGAAAGTGGAGAAGTTGGTCGGGAGCAAGCTCAAGTATCCCGTGTTCGTGAAGCCAGCAAACCTGGGGTCGTCGGTGGGAATTTCGAAAGCGCACGATGCGAAGGAACTCGGCCCAGCCATCGCGGAAGCCGCCAAGTTCGACCGCAAGATCGTGATCGAGGAAGGCGTCGGCGGAAAAAAGAATAGGGCGCGCGAGATCGAGTGCGCCGTGCTAGGAAACGACGATCCCAAAGCATCGGTCGCGGGAGAAATCCTTCCCTGCAAGGAATTCTACGACTACGACGCCAAGTATCTGGTCGAAGGCTCCGAAGGGGTGATCCCGGCGAAAATAACGAAAACGGAAATGAAGACCGTGCAGCGCCTAGCCATCGCCGCGTTTCAAGCCGTCGATTGCACCGGTCTGGCACGCGTCGATTTCTTGATGGACCCCAAATCGCGCAAGATCTTCGTCAACGAGATCAACACCATGCCTGGCTTCACCGCCATTAGCATGTATCCCAAGCTGTGGGCCGCGACGGGAGTGCCCTATCCCGAGCTAATCGACCGCCTGATCCAACTCGGCATCGAGCGCCACGAGGATAAAAAGCGGAATCAGTACAGCCGTTGAAGCGGCGATCAAACCAGTCTCACGATGGCTTGCGGACTGGCAACAGATCAGTCCGTCGCATCATTCTCCAGTCATACTCGTCAGCACTTCCACAGCGTGGGCACATCTGGATACTGACGGCCATCAGCGGTGATGCGTCGCCAGGTGACCCGATGCGAGCAACCTCGTCCAAAACACCGCTTCAAAAAGCTCATTGCCTCACCCCTTCATTGCGACTTCTCCACGTATCGAACCACCGGCTAAAGAACGGTCGGGACCGACGGTTAAGCAGATCCTGAAGCGTGGATAAGAGAATTTTTGTCGGCTGGGATTTCGACAGGAAGGTGTCCACCGCCTCCAGTTTGCTCTTCGGCAGTGGCCCGTAGGCGGATAACAGCAAGATCGGGACCTGGGATTTGATGCGCCTGATCTTCGCGGCAACCACATCGCCGTTCATCCCCGGCATCTGGTAGTCGAGGACCACCGCGTCCACAGCGTGCGAGAGAAATAGCCTCAGCCCTTCGTCCCCGCCGGTCGCCTCCAGGACTCTATAGCCGTTGTTTTCGAGCAACATCTTGCGGCCGATGAGTTCATTCCACTGGTCGTCAATGCAGAGAATTGTTGCTTTCAGCCGCGACATCATTGTTTCCACATCCCCGATAGAATTGTCGGTCGGTGTAACTTCCACTCAGGTCTAAGGGATTTTCCCGGATTCCGAAAGACAATCCCCGCTTGGTCAACTTGCCGTGAATCACGCAGCCGTCAATCCCGGAACCGTGGACGCTGATTCCACAATTCGGTTCGTCGGCCCGTCCCAGTGCAGCATAGACAAGATTTCGTCCATCGTGGCTATTGCAAGTTCAGTAGCCAAGCGCAACCGTTGCAGGCTTCGCCGCACTTGGGGCGGGGGATCGAATAACTTGAACTGAATGCCGAAATCCCGAGTCCACGCCTGCAAGAACACGAGCATCCCCAGTACGTCCCCTCCCATAAAACTCAATTCGGACAGGTCTAGGAGAACAACATTAGAGTTTCTTTGCCGCCTGACCTCGTCGCGCAACCTGAAGGCCGCATCACTGCCAATCATTCTTCCTTCACACTGAATGACAGCCACGTCACCTATCTTTTCGACATGCACGCCGAACATGCGTTCCTCCTTTTCAAGAGACAACGACTTGGAATGCACGTCCCGTGCCATATCAAAGTTAGCTTCTTTTCTAGTGTTTACACGTGCAACACAAATCCGGCGGTTGGCAATTCTGGGAGGTCTCAAGAGAAAATCTGATCTACAGGAAACACTCGATTTCGGCGTGGCAAAAAGATGATCAATTTCGGGTCAGATGCAAAGGACTCTCGAGGGGGCTTTTCTGTTGAAGCCGCCCTCGGCAGCCTGCCGAAAGTTCATTGTTTCGCCTCGTGTAAAACAACGCTTGAGCAAGAAAACAGCCTCAGCCCGAGAGAATTTCTCGGCGCGCTCCGCGTCTCGGCGGTTAAAATCCGCTAGGTTAAAATCCGCTTGACAGCCCGCTCGCCCACCTGTAGTATCTGATCCCAAGTTTGCTCTTAATTGAGCAAATCGGAATTTCATGCAGAGTGGCTGAGGGACGAGCCCTAGGACGCCACGGCAACCGGATTGGGATCATATATCCCGACCGTCAGGTGCCAACTCTCGCCCGGTAACGGGGACCATGAGATTCGGGTAAGCGATGACTATTCGCGTTTCCCGGACCTCTTTTCCCATTCGGAAAAGGGGTTTTGTGTTAACTGGGTATTTTTTCCCGGCTCGTCCCGCAGTCACAGAAAGAAGTTGCAAGATGGAGACGAGCACCTATCTGCTCCGCTGCCGCGAATGCGGCAAGACTTGGGGCAACCAGCCCCGCAGTATCTGCGAAGACTGTTTCTCGCCACTCGAAATTACCTACGATTACGATTCGCTTCGCTCGCGACTTTCGCGCGAACTGTTTGCCTCGCGCGCGCCCAACATGTGGCGTTATCGCGAGTTGCTGCCGCTGCCGGCGGGGTTTCAGCCCTCCCTCCCTGTTGGATTTACCCCGCTGGTCAGCGCGCCGCGCCTCGGCGACAAGATCGGATCGCGGCGGCTCTTCGTCAAGAACGATGCGGTGTGCCTGCCTACCTTGAGCTTCAAAGACCGCGTGGTTGCAGTGGCGCTGGCGAATGCCCGCAGTTTCGGATTCGACACGGTGGCTTGCTCTTCCACTGGCAACCTGGCGAATTCGGTCGCGGCGCAAGCGGCTCGCGAAGGTTTGAAGGCGTGGATCTTCATTCCTTCCGATCTGGAGTCGGCGAAGATTCTGGGCACGCAAGTGTTTGGCGCGGAGCTGGTGCGCATCAACGGCAGCTACGATCATGTCAATCGCCTGTGCTCGCAGATCGCCGACGAACATCGCTGGGGATTCGTGAACGTCAATCTGCGTCCGTATTACTCCGAAGGCTCGAAGACGGTGGGCTACGAAATTGCCGAGCAACTGGGCTGGCGCTTGCCCGATAACATCGTGGTGCCGATGGCCGGCGGATCGCTGATCACGAAAATCAAGAAGGCGTTCGATGAGCTGATCCTCCTCGGATTGGTCGATCCCAAACCAGTAAAGTTCTTTGGCGCGCAAGCGACTGGCTGCTCGCCGATTTCGACGGCGATCAAGCAGTACAGCAGCGAGATCGAACCGCAGCGTCCGAAGACAATCGCGCGATCGCTCGCGATCGGCAATCCCGCCGATGGACACTACGCACTGAAGGCCATCACCAAGAGTGGTGGCTGGTCGGAAGACGTTTCCGATCCCGAAGTGGTTAGCAGCATTCAACTGCTGGCCGAAAGCGAAGGCATCTTCACAGAGACCGCGGGCGGCGTCACGGTTGGAACCACGCGCAAGTTGATCCATCAGGACCGCATTCTCCCTGATGAAACGACCGTGCTCTGCATTACGGGCAACGGACTTAAGACCACCGACGTGCTGGCGGATAAGTATCAGGCGGAAACTCCGATCGCTCCGAAGCTCGCCGAGTTTGAAGCTTATCTAGCTTCGAAGGTGGCTGCGCTGCCGGCGTTTGCAGCGGCGGATTCGTCGACGGCCGCAGTCGCATAGAACACCAGTCGTTGGTCGTTGGTCGTTGGTCGTCAGTCGTTAGTCGTTAGCGAGCCGAACCCGCGACGAAACCGCTGCGAGCGTTTGCGTCTGGCGAACGACTAACGACCAGCGACTAACGACCGAATTACGCATTTTTTATTCGGGCTCTTTGCCCAGGAGGTCCTTATGAGCATCACGGTCGAAATTCCTACTCCTTTGCGGCGGCTTACTTCAGGAACGCCGCGCGTCGTCTGTTCCGTTGCGAATCTCAATGAGCTGTTCTCGGAGCTCGATTCGCAGTTCCCCAGCCTGAAGCCGCACTTGCACGATGAAGCGGGAGAGACGCGGCGCTTCCTGAATATTTATGTGAATGAGGAAGATATTCGCTTCATCGGAGGCGCTTCGTATTCGTTCCGGGACGGCGACGAGGTGTTGCTGGTGCCTTCGATCGCGGGCGGGTCGCGATAGATAAATAGATAACGGCCCCGTGTTACGCTCTGAGCCCTGAGCAATCCCGAACCGGCGAGAAGTCGCGTCTACCCTCATGGACCGGATCGTGACCACGAAGGTCTAGATTACCGAGATCCACCCAAGACGGCGGGCCCTGTAGAGCGCGCTACTTCCCGCGTGCTTGCGGGTTTTGACGTTACCAGCCTCATGTACTCAGTCAGAGTGACGAAGCGGTATCCCCGCGCTTTGAGACTGCCGATCAACTCCGGCATGATCGCCGTCGTTGTCGACAACTCATGGAACACCATGATGTGGGTGTAGATCCCCCTCGCTTCACGCTGTTGCACCTGCTTCAAGACTGCGCCCGCCAGGGAGGGCTTCGGACATTGGCTCGAGTTTCCCCTCGTGCACAGGTAATCGAGCGAGTTCACGTCGCGCAGCGCAATGGAGTTCGACGCCGAGATGGTTAGGACGCGATAGCCGTGCCGTTCGAGGTCCAGGCGCGCATCGTCCGAGATGCTCCAATCTGGGGGCCGGACGTATCTCGGCTGTATGCCGGTGACTGCCTTGATCGCTTGTGCAGCGCGTTCCACGTCGCCGACTACCCACTGTTCTCCCTTGGTCTTTTCTGCGCCGCGCAGTTCAATATGGGTGAACGTGTGGTCTTCCAATTCGTGGCCGCGCTTCACCATTTGCTGCGCGGCGTCGATGCAGGTGACGCCGACATTTTGTTCGTGCCGCCGTTCTCCCCAGGTCCCGGGCGTAAGCCGCCACCCTACGACAAAAAACGTGCCCTTCACGCCATTGTTCTCGAGTGTATCGAGAAGGCCCGGAGCCGGATGGTCCCCCTTGGTGCCGAACAGGACATACGGCCGAGGGCCATCGTCGAAGGTAAGGGCAATCAGCTTGTCGGCAGACAGAGGGATTGCCAAAGGGGCACGCGTTTCCGAGTATGTGCAGGACGTGCGCGCCCATAACAAAATCACGGCGGCTATGAGGATATGTGCTCGCGGCATAACTACCTTTGATCGTGCCACTTGGCATTTCGGCCGTCCATATCACTTCGGGACAGTGACTTTTCGATTGCATCCGTTTTTCCTGTATCTTCTGCTTATCCTCTTACAATATTTGTCGCGCTCATTCGTCTACATCAGTAGATGGATGATGCGCTGACCAAACGGTGGGCGATGACGGAGCAGGACGATCGAATCTCGGAAGCGATCGCTCAGGAGCAACCCCGGCTGCGCAACTTCATCCGCAGACGTGTGCCCGACCGCGAGGACGCGGAAGACATCCTGCAGGATGTCTTCTCCGAACTCGTGGAGGCCTACCGCCTCATGAAACCGGTGGAGCAGGTTACCGCCTGGTTGTTCCGCGTAGCGCGCAATCGAATCACGGATCTTTTTCGCAAGAAGAATCGGGAGGCGCTAAGGAGCGATCCGACTGCGATGGCGGAGGATCGGGAAGTTCTTCAGTTGGAAGAGTTGCTGCCGTCGCCGGATGCCGGGCCGGAGGCACTTTACGCGCGAAACGTGTTGCTGGAGGAACTGGAGGCTGCGCTTGAGGAGTTGCCGGAGGAGCAGCGCGAGGTATTTATCGCCCATGAACTGATGGGGCTTAGCTTCAAGGAGATTGCGGCGGAGTCTGGCGTAAACGTGAATACGCTTCTCTCGCGCAAGCATTATGCGGTTCTTTATTTGCGCGAGCGGTTGCAGGCGATTCACGACGAATTTTTGAAAGCATGAGGTGAAAGCTATGAGAAGAGATTGGGCGGGTAGTGTGGTGAATAGGGTAGTGAAGATGATGATGTTTGCCGTAGTGTTTTTTCTGGTGTTTGTACCGCTGTTTGGCTATGTGGTGATGCGGCTATGGAACTGGCTGATGCCGGGTCTGTTTGGCTGGCACATGATCGGCTTCTGGCAAGCCATCGGAATTTTGGTCCTGAGCAAGATTCTTTTCGGCGGGTTCCACGGCCGGCACGGCGGCCATATGCACTGGCGGCGCCGCATGACGGAACGGTGGGAGCAGATGACTCCCGAAGAGCGCGAAAAGCTCCGTCAATCCATGCACGGGCGCTGCGGACCGTTTGGACCGCCCGCGGAGGCGCCCAAAACGTAAAGGGAAGCCCACCCGGCGCGGGCAGTCTTGTCCCTTGATCGTCCCTCCCCTCTTGGACCAGCCGGCACAAGAGCCGTGCTATAATCTAACTAACTGGTTAATTATATGAAGGCATCGGGCGCTGCTTTTCCACCGCGTCGTTCCAGGAGCTACTCCGGCGCCCGTCGACTTTCTCCCCGCCTCGGAACTCGTGGGCATCCGGAGGCGAGCCGAGCTTCAATCTTGAAGGCGGCGGTGGCGGAATTTGCCGAAAATGGGATTGCCGGAGCTCGGACGGATGCCATCGCGCGGGCGGCGCGCGTCAACAAGGCGCTGATTTATTACTACTTCGAGGACAAGGACGCTCTGTACGACGCGGTGCTCGACCATGTGTTCGGCGGGATGCGGGCACGATTAATGCCGGTGCTGGAAAGCGAATTGCCGCCGCGACAGAAGATGCTGGAATACCTGGGCGCGTATTTCGACTACCTCGCTGCCAATCCTCTATTTACGCGGGTGGTGCAAGGCGACTGGATGCAGTCTCGCAAAGGCAACGTCCGGATGCGCAGAATTGCCAGAAAATATTTTCGTCCGGTCTTCGAGAAGCTGGCGGACGTCTTGCGCGAGGGGATTCGGGCGGGGGAATTCCGGGCGGTGAGCCCAATGGATTTTCTGCCATCGGTAGCAGCGGTGGTTGTCTTTTATTTCAAGGCGGCGCCGCTGATGAAAACGTTGACCAAGGCAGATCCGTTGTCAGAAAAGAGGCTACGGGAACGGCGCGCATTTGTGCTGGAGTTCATCTCGGCGGCGCTGTTTCGGTAAGCATCGCCCGGACGCCGAGTACGCGAAGAAAAACCAACAGCTTTCCGGCGACATGTTAGGAGATTGTTGATGAGTGCGCGGAATCGATTTTTGATTATTATGGCGGTCATTTTGGTGATTGCCTCGACTTACTACTTTTTTTCTACTCCTGCCGGGAAGGATCTGGTCTTGGTGGGGACCGTCGATGCGAACCAGATTGTCGTTAGTCCGCAGATTCAAGGGCGAATTCTCAAGCTGCTGGTGGAGGAGGGGACGCAGGTAAAGCAAGGCGATCTGATCGCTTTGCTGGATCCATCGGAACTGGAAGCAGAAGAGCGGGCAGCGGCGGCAACGATTTCCAGCTTGCGATCGAAGGTTAGCGAGAGTGAATACACGCGGCAATCGACGAAGGGGTCGACAACGGGAGACGTGGCGAACTCGCAAGCGCGTCTGGAGGCGGCGCGGGCACAACTGGCGCAGGCGGAGGCCACTTTGACTCGGGTGCAGAGCGACAGCCGGCGGACGATTGGACTAGCGCAGGCGGGCGTGGCTTCAGATCAGGATCGAGTGCAGGCCGAGATGAATCTTAAGGCCCAGGAAGCTAGCGTTCAGGCGCTGAAAGACCAGGTTGCGGCAGGCCAGGCGGATCTGAATTCGGCGATTGCCCGGACAAATCAGGCTACCGCGGCCGAAAGTACCGTGGCCTCGTCGCGAGCGCAGGTGGATAACGCGGTGGCGGCATTGAAAGAAGCGGAAGTGCATCTCGGATACACGAAGATTTATTCGCCAGTGACAGGGACGGTACTGGTGCGGGCGGCGCGCGAAGGCGAAGTGGTGAGTGCGGGTCAGGCGATTGTGACGGTGGTGGATTTCAGTGACACGTGGGTGTTCGCGGCGATTCCGGAGACAGAGGCCGATCACATTGGCATGGGGGACACATTGCGGGTGCGGCTGCCGGGGGGCACGGTGGTTCCGGGTAAGGTTTTTTATAAGGCCGCGGAAGCGGATTTTGCTACCCAGCGGGATGTGGGGCGGCGCAAGCGGGATATAAGGACGATTGCTTTGAAGGTAAGGCTGGAGAATCCCAAAGGGGCTTATGTGCCGGGGATGACGGCGGAGGTGTTAGTAGCGCCGGCACAACTGAAGTAGGAAGAGTCAAGTTTGAGGGTGCGCGGCATGAGTGATGAAGTGAATAAGGCGAGCGGGAACACCACGAACGGCATGAGTGTTGTCGCGTCGGAACAGAGCTTGCGGGGCGACGTTGCGGCGGACGCTCCGAATGCCATCGAAGTAGACCATATTGTGAAGCGCTACGGCGAGTTCACGGCGGTGGACGATGTTTCCTTTGCGGTGAAGGAGGGAGAAATCTTTGGACTGCTGGGGCCGAATGGAGCGGGGAAGTCTACGTTGATCCGGATGATGACCACGCTGATTCCGATCACGGCGGGGTGGGCGCGGGTGGCGGGGCACGATGTGGCTCGCGATCCGAATGCGGTGCGGCATACGATTGGGGTGATCCCGCAGGCTTTGACCAGCGATCTGGATTTGACGGTGGAAGAGAATCTCAACATTTACGCCAAGTTATATGACGTTCCGAAGAAGCGGCGCACGGAGGCGATTGCTGAGTTACTAGAAACGGTGGATCTCACTAAGTGGCGGGACGCTCAGACTAAGACGTTGTCGGGTGGGATGCGCCGGCGGCTGGAGATTGCCCGGGGCTTGGTACATAGTCCGACGATTTTCTTTCTGGATGAGCCCACTACGGGCCTCGACCCGGTATCGCGCGTGGCGGTCTGGGAGATGCTGACCGACATCAAGGCGAAGCGCAAGCTGACGATCCTGATCACCACGCACTACATGGACGAAGCGGACCGACTGTGCAACCGGATTGCGATTGTGGATCATGGGAAGCTGGTGGCTTTGGATACGCCGGAAGCTTTGAAGGCCAGTGTGCCGGGAACGAACGTGATTGAGGCGCAGTTCGAGCGCCCTCCGGACGATTGGGAAGAGCGTCTGCGGGGATTGCCGGACGTGACGTCGGTGCAGAACGAGAGCGCGGGCATGTTCCGGGTGCTGACCGGCAATGGATCGCGCACCACCACGGACCTGGTGGAGATGGCAGTCAACGCCGGGGTTGCGGTGAGGACGCTTACGGTCCAGAACACGACCTTGGACGATGTGTTTGTCTTTTACACGGGCCGGCAGTTGCGGGACGAACTGGTGAAAGCGCCAGCGTTCGTGATGCCGCCGCGACCGGGGTTGCAACCATGAACCGGATGATGGCGATTATCGAGCGCGAGATGCGAAAGTTTTTCCGGTCGCCGGCGTTGATGATGGCGTCGATGATAATGCCGCTGGTGCAGTTGATCGTACTGGGGAATGCGTTTGGCGGGAAGATTCGCGACGCGAAGATGGGCGTAGTGGATGAGGACCATGGCACGCAGGCGATCCGAATCGAAGAAGCGTTTGATGCCATCCGGGCGAACATGCGCACGTTTATTCCGATCCCTTATGACAACGAGGTGCAGGCACGGGAGGACGTGCGCAACGGGAAGATTCAGGGCGCGGTGATTATTCCGGCGCAGTATTCGAAGATGGTGTACGAGAAGAATCATCCGCGGATCGCGCTGATTGTGGATAACAGCGATAACTTCATGAGTTCGACACTCGAAGATGAAATGTCCGGCTTGACGGATGCGTTGAATCAGCCTGACGTGTCGCCGCGGCTGTTGCAGCAGACGGCGCTGGAGGTCGTGGAGCTTTATCCGTATATCGAGTACATGAAGTTCCTGCTGCCGGGATCGATTACGCTGGCCATGTTCGTGTCGGTGATGATCGGCGGCGGGATGCTGTATATCGACGACAAGGCGCGTGGAGTACACGAGGGATACTTAGTAACTCCGATTACTAAAACGGAGCTGGTGCTGGGGTTGGTGGGGGCGGGCGCGATCAAGGCGGTGATGACCGGGGTGGTGATTACGGTGGTTGGGTCGCTGTTGGCGGGAGTGGGGACGATCTTCAATCCGGGGACGATCTTGGGGCTGGTGGTAATGATCGCGCTGACCTCGGCGGCGTTCAATACGATGATGTTTTTGCTGATGGTAAGGATCGAGGACCCGCTGGTGCCGCGGGCAATGTTCGGGATCCTGAATACGCTCCTGTGGTTTCCTAGCGGATCGGTTTATCCGGTGCAAGCGTTTCCTCCGTGGCTGCGGGCGATTGCGAGGGTGGATCCGTTTACCTTCGCGGTGCATGGATTCAAGTCGCTGTTGCTGAAGGAAACGGGGCTGGGAGCGATTGTGCCGGACATGATTTATCTGTCGATTTTTGCGGTGGTGACTTTGGCGTTGGCCTTGCCGTTGTTTAAGCGGACGCTGTAGGAGAAACACGTCGTTGGTCGTTAGTCGTTCGGCTGGGCGCGCGAGATCGAGTTTTTCCGCAGCCTGTAAACCTGTGAAGTCGCCTTTCCCAAGATCGATGCTTCCTACAAAATGACCTCTAAAGACGATTGCGGTGCGCATTGTTGCCGATACGCGCTGCTCCGCTTCGCCCGACTGGACGGGAGAAAGCGCCTGTCCCCACACCCCCGTCCCCACATACCCTCTTTTTTTATTCCTGCGGAGCGGCAGGGACGCGATCGCGAAAGGTGCGGATGAACGCGAGAGGACGAGGAGCATCGCTGGAAAGGCGGAAGACTAGATTGGTGGTGATGGAGCGCGTCCTGGGGCGTAGTTCGGCGCGAACGTGGAGACGGAGCCAGATGAAGCGGCCAATGCGACTAAGTCGGACTTCTTCGGGACTGAGCCTGGCCGTGTAGCTGGCGGCTATGCGCGCCATCTCAGAGAGCTCATGCATGGGTCCGAATTCCACGTCGCTGGGGCGGGGTAATTCGCGCATGGCGTCGAGTTGGCGGGCGACACTTTTCCGTTCGGCAACGCAGGGCTGGGTGCGGCAGTCGAGAATTTTTTCGATGGCGTAAAGGGCACCGTGGTCAACGCGTTCTCCGAAGGCCAGGTTGAGCGTGTTGGTGGGGTTGACATAGTTGAGGGGCACCATCTGAAAGGCTTCGAGAATGGGCAACGGAATGCTTCCGAGGGACTGGATGGTGAAGGGATCGAAGGAAGTTGCGACCGGGCATCCCCATTGTAAGGCGAGGGCGTTCGTGACTTCCTGTTCGGTGGCAAAGCCGAGTTTTTCGATCCACTCGCCGATTTTTCCGTAGCGGGCTCGGCGCTGGGCCTCGAGGGCGGCGCGAACTTCCTCATAGGTGAGCTTGCCGCGGGCGACCATGAGGAGGCCGAGGGGAATGCGGTTAGGAGGCGGCGACGGTGGCGCCATTACGCGCAGGCGGGAGAGCTGGTTGACCAGAGCGGTCTCCAGGCATTGCGGCTGGCAATAGAAGGCGCCCTGGAGGAAAGTCCCGTTGCGGCGGCGGCGTTGGCGCCAGCGCTGCCAGAGCGATTGCGGGCCGGAGCAGGTAGCGAGCGCGCACGCAGGCTCGTCGGATTCCAGGGTGTGGCGCTTGATCCAAATCGCCGGCCAGGTTAGCGGCTTCAAGAAGTTTCTCATAAGGGCAACCCTCTCTTGGAGCAATCGTCGTTAAAGCAAAAAACTTAAACCAAAAATCAAACGACGTTAGAAATCAGACCGGAGATCCCATGGCAGGTGAGGGATCGACGACATCGGTGATACGTAGTCCGTACTTACCGTCGACGATGACGACTTCGCCCTGAGCAATGAGGCGTCCGTCGAGCAGCAGGTCCACGGGGGAATGAAGAGTGTTGTCGAGCTCGACGACGACTCCGGCGCTGAGGGCCAACACGTCGCGCAGCAACATGCGGCGGGTTCCGAAGCGAAGTTTGACGTCCAGACCGACATCCATGAGGCGGCTGTAACTGGAGGCGGGCGAGGACAAGGGCGGCGTCAGAGGAGAGGGCGGCGCCGCTGTTTGGGCCGAGGGCGCGGGCTGCACTCGTGGTTGGAGCTCGGCGGCCAGAGCGGGGCTGATTTGAATTTCTACGCTAGTGGACGCGCCGCCTTCGTCGCCCGCTTGAAGGTTGATGATGGCGTCCGAAGACCAGGAGGGAGCGGCGGAAGCGGAGAGATGGAGCTGCACTTCGCCGCCGGCAGCCGGGGCCAGGGCGGTGGCGGCCAGGCCGGCGATCTGGCGCAGCAGTTCTTCCAGGGCTTCCTTGTTGTCGGTAGTGATGGGTTCGGCGGCGATGCCTGCGGCGGCCTCGGTTTCGCCCAGGAACTTCAGGGCGAGGCGCGTGCCGGAGGCGGCAGGCAGACGAAGGGTCATTTCGCCATGGACAGCGCCTCCGGCGACGACCGTGTACCAGACGTCGGAATCGGCGACGGGCAGGGCATTGGCGGAGACTTCGAAGACGGCGGGGTGCCCGGAAACTTGGGAGATCACGCTTTGCAGACAGGTTTTCCAGGCTTCACACCAATTGCGAAGTTCAGAGCGAAGTTCGGTGCGAAGTGCGGGGCAAGGTTCGGGGACCGGGTTCTTGGCGGGCGTGTCGGTCATGGCTCACCTGCGGATGGAAGCGGGGCTTCGAGAGAGAGCACGCAGGCTGCGCGACGCGAGCCGACGCGCACCGGGGTGGCCGCACATAGGCGGACGTCATCGACCAGCATGACAGCCGGGGCGGAGACGCTTTTGGAAAAACCCAGGATGTTGCCGGGAACAAGCTCGGTGAGGTTCTGCAAAGGCACTTGCAAGCCCGGCATAGAGAGTTCCACGGGAAAGAAGCAGTCCAGCAGCTTTTTCTGAATTCGGAGGCGGTCTTCGATGGGACTGCGGGGGCGCTGATAGCTGAAGTCGGCAGAAATCTTTCTGAGCAACGCATTAGAGACGACGGCGGGGACGGCGAGGTTGAGGGTGCCGCGGGTTTCAGACATTTTGATTTCGAAGCTGAGACAAAGATTTTTTTCTTCAGGCGGCATGAGGCGCTGGGTTTGCAGGATCTGCTGGCGCTGTCCGAAATTGAATTCGAGTGCAATCGCGTGCCAACTGGTTTGCAGTTCGCGGCACATGATGCGGATGATCCCTTCGAGAACCTGTTCTTCGATCTCAGTGAGGTCGCGGGCAGTCTCGCTGTTTTTGCCTTCCCCTCCAAGCAGGACGTCGATGGTAGGAGAGGCGACGGCGAGATCGAGTTGGAGCACGGCAGTGGTATCGACCGGGGCGAGATTGATGGATGCGAGGTACGTTTTTTCCGGAACGCGCTGCAGGAACTCGCGGTATGTGAGATGCTCGGCGGATACTAGGCTGACGTCAAAAACGATGCGCAGGTAGGCCACATAGCCTTGCGCATTCGCGTCGGGATGTCCCGGTTCGAAGCGCATCACCGGCGGCCGCTGATCGGAGACCACCGCAGCTACCCGCACCGCCGAAGAGGTATCGCGCTGCAGGCCCGCCAGCGCCAGTGAAAACTGGGGAACGCGCCGCGCTTGAAATACCACCAACTGGCGGCGATAAGGACCGCCCGCCGCGGTGCGCGTGGTTTGCGCGTTGGCCATGTTGCTCGCCACCACCTCCGCGCGCTGCCGCTCGGCTCCAAGCGCCGAACCGCTGAGTTCCAACATCCCGAACAGGTTCATGACCCACTCCCCCCGCTGATGGCGCTCGCCATCTGGTGAAACTGCTCTTTGAGGAACGCCACCGCCGCCGTAAAGCGCAACTGGTTCTGCGCCAGCAGCAGCGACTCGCGCTCGACCGAGACGTTGTTGCCGTCGGGACGTTCCAGCAGTCCGCCGATTTCGTGCGTGACCGGAGTGAACGCTTGCAAGGCGAACGGCGATTCCTCGCCGGCCATGGCCTGCTCGATTTCGCCAGCGAACGGACGCACGTCGCGGGTGCGGTATCCCGGAGTGTCGACGTTGGCGAGGTTCGCGGCAATCACCTGATGGCGGAACGCGCTCTGATCAAGCACGCGCTCCAGGCCGCGCATCAGCGGGGTTTCGATCATGAACATGGTTGCTCCTTGTGGTTGCTGTCTTTAATGCCATTGTTATTGCCGTTGCCATTCCGAAGAACGCTGCTTGGGGGACCGTTATTCGGAGGACGGCTGTCGGGAATTCCGTTGCGGTAGTTGTCCCGCGGCGGTAGGCCAAACTCACGGACCTTGTTGCGCACCGTGCGCAGGCTCACGCCCAGCAACTCGGCCGCCCGCGCCCGGTTGCCGCCGGTGGATTCTAGAGTCATGGCAAAAAGCTGGCGCTCCATTTCGCCCAGCGAAAGGCCGGGCTTCCATTCCGGGCGCGGCGGGCTGGGCGGCGGAACTTTTCCGTGCAGACCTTTTCCGTTTAGACTCTTGCCGTGCTCGAAGGCTTCCATGCCGATCTCGCCGCCCCGCGACAAAGCTACGGCCCGCCGCACGAAATTCGCAAGTTCGCGCACATTGCCCGGCCAGGCTTGTTCTTCGAGACGGGCCAGCAGTTCGTGGGACAAGCGAATATTTGTTCCGGGGTTTCCCGACGCGGTATAGAGCCCGGCAAAATATTCGGCCAGCTCCGGAATGTCGCCCGCGCGGTCGCGCAGCGGGGGCAGGGAAATCGGAATCACGTTCAAGCGATAGTATAGGTCGGCGCGGAAACGGCCTGCGGCGACCGCGGCTTCGAGAGGGAGGTTCGTGGTCGCGATGACGCGGATATCGACGCGCACCGTCTGGTTCGATCCCAGGCGATCGAACTCCCGCTCCTGCAGGGCGCGCAGCAGTTTCGGCTGTAGCGCGAGCGGCATCTCTCCCACCTCATCGAGCAGCAGCGTGCCTTGGTGCGCGGTCTCAAATTTTCCGGGGCGCGCGCCGACCGCTCCGGTGAAGGCGCCGCGGGCGTGGCCAAATAACTCGCTTTCCAGCAGGGTTTCGGGGAACGCGGTGCAGTTCAACGCGACGAACGGACCGGGGTTGCGGCGGCTGAGGCGGTGAATGAGGCGGGCGATCAGCTCTTTGCCGGTGCCACTTTCGGCCTCGATCAGAATGTCGGCATCGGTCGAGGCCGCTTGCCGCGCCCGATCGAGCGCCTGCTCCCAGGCCGGGGAGTGGCCGATAAGTGTTTCCGTGTCTTTGCCAAATTCCTCGGCGCGGCGCAACACTTGCTCGACGGCGAGTTCAAGTTTTTCGAAGCATACCGGCTTGACCAGGTAATCGCAGGCTCCGTTGCGCATGGCTTCGACCGCGTCCGGCACGCAACCATACGCCGTCAAAAGAATTACTGCCGTGCGCGCCGACGAGGTTTGCACCTCGCGCATCAGCTCGAAACCGTCGCGGCCCGGCATGCGCACGTCCGTGATCACCAGCGAATGCAAGCCGGCGCGAAACTTGGCCAGCGCTTCGGTCCCATTCACGGCGACGTCGACCAGCCATCCGCGGCGCTGGAAGCGGGCTTCGAGAGCGGCGCGCATACCGGCATCATCATCGGCGATGAGCAGGCGCTTCATGGCTGGACTCCAGATGCGGCGGCGGATTTGGCAACATGTTCCGACGATGGTTCGGATAAGTGTTCGGAGGATAGTTCGGAGGAATGTTTAGCCGCCGGCGCCCCCGACGCGCCATTGCGGGGAAGGCGGAGCCGGAACGTGGCCCCGTAACCGTGGCGGCTTTCGGCCGCGATCGAGCCGCCGTGCTGTTCGAGAATGCGCCGGCAGACGGCGAGCCCGAGTCCGGAGCTGCCGGGGCGGGTGCTGAATCCCGCGTCAAAGATGCGCGGCAGATCGTCCTCGACAATCCCCGGCCCGGTGTCGCGAACCACGACCTCCACGCCCTCCGAAGCGCAATCAGCACCACGAATCGAGAGCCAGCCGCCGCCCGGCATAAAGCGGAACGCATTGAGCGCCAGGTTCAGCAACACCTGCTCGAGGCGGTGCCGGTCGGCATGAATGGTGACGCCATGGAGGCCGTTGATAACCTGCATCTCGACGCGCGCCTGCTTGGCGAGCGGCAGCAGAAAACCGTAGGCCCAGTCGAGGAATTGGCCTCCGTCGGTTGGAGCCAGTTCCGGCTGGGGCGTGTTGTGCAGGTGCAGCACGTTGTTGACGGTGGCGGAAAGAGTGCGCAGCCCGGCCTGGACGTGTTCGATCCAGCGCCGGCTTTCATCTTCGAGATTCGCTTCGGCTAAGAGTCCCGCGAAGAGTTCGAGGCTGCCCAGCGGATTGCGGATTTCATGCGCCAGAAGAGCCGACATCTCGACTAGCGCCTGCTGCCGCCGGAGATGCTCACGATCATGCTCCAGCTTCTTCGCGTCGCTGATGTCGCGCAAGATAAAAACCGAAGTGTCGTGCGCCTGACTTTGCTCCAGCCAGGCGTGGCGGATGGCGACCCAGGCGGGTTTCGAAGAAGTGGCGAAAGCGTCATTCGAAGAGGATTCGCCTAACGAAGCCGATTGCTCAAATTCAGAAAGCTGCAATTCGGGCTCTTCGCCCGTCTGGCGCGCCCGTTCGAGCGCGGCCGCAAGCGCGGCGGGCAACCCATCGGCCGATTCGAAGCGGCCGCCAACCAGCCGCGCCGCCTCGGGATTCAGCGTCGAAATCCGCGCGCCCGCTTCCATCACCAGAACGCCGCACGGCAAGCCTTCCAGAATGCGGCGCAGGCGTTCGCGCATGCGGTGGTTTTCTTCGAGACTGGTCGCGAGATCGCGGTTGGTGACTTCGAGTTCCTGCCGGAGATGAGATACCTGCCCCTGCAGTTGCCCATAGGTGCGCTCCAGCGAACCCGCCGCCTCGGTGAAAGACGCAAAGGCGCGGGCCAGCGGATGCTCGGAGTCGCGCGCCGTATCTCGTGGGGTTGGAAAGGAGGTCGGCATGAACGTCACGTTGCAACAGCGATGCCAGCCCGGCATAAATTGCCTTAGATCGGTCTTATGAGGGATACGGATGAAGACGACCTATCGCCCGACTTGGTGAAAATGAGTTCCTCACTTCACCAGACCTATCGTTCCGCAACGAAGCGAAAGCTTTAACCGCAGAGAGCGCAGAGGACGCGGAGCAAAAGGGGAATAAGAGCTCAAAACACAGGCTGCCGAAGTTTTTTTCAGTCGCACACTCCGGGCCCCGTGCTCCGCGAACTCTGCGCCCTCTGCGGTTAAAGCCTTCGCTCCCCGGCTCTTCATCGGTCACCCTAATGCGAGTTGCGAAAGTTCGTGTCCGCAAGCAGCAGGTGCTCGGAGCCAATCACCGCTTGGTCTTCGCAGAGAATCAGCGCGCGCTCGATCACGTTCTGCAGTTCGCGGATATTGCCCGCCCAAGGCTGTGTCTTGAGCAGCCGCAGCGCCTCGGCGCCAAATGTCGGCGCCGTCAACGGCGCGGAAAACTTCGCCAGAAAATGCGCGGCCAGTTGTGCAATATCTTCGGTCCGCTCGCGCAACGGCGGAATGTCGATGGGGAAAGCGCAGAGGCGGTAGTACAGATCCTCGCGGAACTTTCCCTCCCGCACCAGGCTCGGCAGGTGCGCGTTGGTGGCGGAGATGACCCGGGCATCCACGCGCACCACTTCAGCGCTGCCCAGGCGTTGCAGTTCTTTCTGCTCCAGAAAACGTAAAAGCTTGGGCTGGAGGCTCAACGGCATTTCGCCGATTTCGTCGAGAAAGAGCGTGCCTCCCTGCGCCGTCTGAATTCTTCCCGCATAGGATTGCATGGCTCCGGTGAAAGCCCCTCGGGCGTATCCAAAGAGCTCGGCTTCGAGCAGGGTCTCGGGAATCGCGGCGCAATTGACAACCGCAAAGGCGCGTCCGGCGCGCGGACTCAACTGATGAATAGCGCGCGCGACGACCTCCTTGCCGCAGCCAGTGGGGCCGGTGATGAGGACGGTGGTGTTCCGCCGCGCCAGCAGGCGCGCCAAACGATACACGGGTTGCATGATGCGTGAGTTGCCGATCATTCCAGGCAAGGGAGCTTCGAAAATGGAGTGAGCCTCGCGGACGGCGGGCAAACCTTCATCTTCGTCGTCGATCTTTGCCAAGCTTCGCCCGCCTGGGTCCGTTTCCGAGCGAAATCGAAGGAGTGCGTCCGCCCCGCCGTGGCTGTCGCAGGGATCCACCGTGACCCACACTTTCGGAAGCAGGCCTGCTTTGTCTTCGGACGTAGTGGGCTCCGCATCGCTTTCTGGGTCGAGGAGCACGACTTCGATTTCGGGATATCGCTGACGCACCGTATGGCTCAATTCCTCGGCATCGAGGTCGGGCAGGCGGCGATCGAGAAAAAGCACCTGCCAGAAGCCACTCTCCAAATGAACCAGGGCTTCGGCTCCTCCCGTGGCCTGCTCGAAATGACGGAGGGGGGAACGTAGACTTTCGAGAACACGCTGGCGCACCACGTTGCTGGGACTGGCCACCAGGATGTTGTCGGCGTAGCTGCGTGGAATCGGGAAACTCGTCATACCCCCGATTTGAAACGGATTTGATTAGAACGAGATTAGATGAACATTAGAAGACTCTGTCGAAAAGAACCCATAGTGTAGAGCGCTAGGCAAATAGTTCTTTACAAGCGGATGTTTTAGTAGTTGTCGGGCATTTTCTGCAGGGGTGGTTTATTCCAACTAGGTTCTCTTTGGCTCTAGCGCCGTGATTCGCATCGATCACTTCTCGACGAATACCAGTTCGCCGTTTTCGACTTTGAGATCCTTCACGTTATTCGGCAACTTGAGCTGATCGCGCTGCTCGGCAAGTTTCTTCTGTAACACTTCGTTGACCAGGGATGCGGGCACGGAAAGATCGCCGACCTTGACCTCGGTAGCGTCGAATGTCGCGTAACCATCCTTCGAGCCGAGATGCCCGGCCAACGTGAGGTAGACATCTTTGCCGGCGATCTGCGTCAGAAATTGGCCGCGCACGATGTCTCCATCCATGGAGACTTGGTAATCTTTGATATTGGGGACCGCGCCGGGAAATTCCATTGCCCCGCTCGGGGCCGGCGGATTCGCTGGCGAAGAGTTGCCGGCAGGCAAGCTTCCGGAAGCATTGGCGGGCGCAGCCGCCGCTGCGGGCAGCAGTCCGGCCACTTGCGCGAGAGCCGCCGACAATTCGCCAGAGTTCATGCGGACTTCGCTCTCCCCTTCTCCGGGCGTTTTTGGCTGCGCGAGTTGGTTCACCTTCTCCTGGAAAGACTGCGCATTCGCGGCAGCCGCAGCGGGCGCGACCGCGGGCGCAACCGGCGCGGGCCGCTTTAACACTAAGATGAGCGTGAGAATCGAGATGGCCAGGGTTACGAAACTGATGATCCGCTGCAGCTTCACGAAGACACCTCCGCCGTTGCTATGTTTCTATGGTACGCGTGGGGAGAGGTTGGTTTGAGATGACGTAGGTGCTTGGGCCTTGGCGATTACAGCAGTGGGCCTTCGGCTCCAAGCTCCGGCTATCGTCGCGTTGTGGGCGGGTCGAGACTCTGAATTGCCGTAGCTGGGTCGGGAACCGCGGACTCATGAGCTACGATGAGCCACTTTCCCCCGACTCTCTGAAGCACGACGAGGTTGACCCCGAAAGCCTTCTGTCCCGCATTCGTCGATTCGTAGCGTGCAACGGTGTATGCGAGATCTCCGGAGCATTCCAACCGGACGACCTCGATCGTGTCGATGTGATATCGAGCATCGACGCCACGCTGAACATAAGCCTGGATCTGAGAACGCGGATGCACAAAACCGGCTGCGAAATGCTGCGTTAGGTAGTAGGCGTCTTCAGTGTAGAGCGATGCGACCTTGGCGGCATTCCCATTGTTGTAGCCATCCTTCCACTGCTCGCTGATCTGCCGAACTGCCCTTTCATCAGCGGAACTGCAGGAGTTCTGCGGGATCGCGCCCCTACTCGCACCGGTGGACTTCGGTTGTGCGCTGGAGACGACTGCGGATAAGAGAATTATAGAGAGAATCCAACCTTGCATAATCACCTCATTCCACGATCGCCAACACGTCGCCGGAGTTCACCGCTACGCCTGGGCCAGCCAATAGTTTTTTCACGACTCCCTTTTTTGGCGACTTGATTTCGTTCTGCATTTTCATCGCTTCGACCACAACGATTCCCTGTCCGGCTTCAACTTCGGAATTCTCCGCGACCAGCAGACGCACGATGCGCCCAGGCATCGGAGCCAGAATCTTCCTCGGCCCTTTTTCGTCTCCCGCAGTCGTCTGGCGCGAGCGCAAAGAACGCGGATCGCGCAACTCCACCGCGAAGCGCGAACTGCCCACCCACAGGTGGAGATCGGTGGCCGTCTGCTCGCGCTTAATTTCGTAGGCGCGGTCGTCGACCAGCAGCGACAAAACGTCGCGGCGCGGAATGACCGCGTCGATATGGACCGGTAGCCCATCCAATCGGCACTCCCATCCCGCGGCGGCTTTTTCCAGCTCGAGCCGGTGCGCTTTGCCTCCCGCTTTGCCTCCGACTATGACTTCGTACACCATAAGATCAGCGCAGCGCTTCCGAGCGTCCGTTCTGTCTCCAGTTGGATGGAGTCGAACCCGGCCCTCCGGCGCCGCCATTCTTGCCAACCGACGCCGCTGGATCGAGCACGGCAAACATTCCGGCGGCAATCGCAGCGATCCTCTCCATCGCTTCGATCTCGCGCTCCGGTGCGCTCGACACCACGGCCGGGTTGCCTTTCGCAATCAACCGGTCGAGGTATCCAGTATCGACTTTCGCCGTCCGAAAATCCGCGTCGCCAAGAATCCGCTGGAAAAGAGAAATGTTGGTCTTGATCCCGGCCACGAAATATTCGTAGAGCGCTCGTTCGAGCCGCATGATGGCTTGCTGCCGGTCGCTTCCATAGCCGATCAGTTTGGCCAGCAGCGGATCGTAATCCATCGGGACATTCCAGCCCTCGTACATGCCGCTGTCGCGGCGGATTCCCGGTCCCGACGGCTGGAGCAGCACCGTGATCTTGCCCGGGCTGGGAAAATAATTGTTGTCGGGATCTTCGGCGTAGATGCGGCACTCGATGGCGTGACCGCGAATCCCCACGCCGGACTGCTTGAAGGGCAGCTTCTCGCCCGCCGCGATTCGTATCTGCAGATGCACAAGATCGAGTCCCGTAGTCAACTCGGTGACCGGATGTTCCACCTGCAGGCGCGTGTTCATTTCGAGGAAATAGAAATTCTTTTGCTGATCGACCAGGAATTCCACCGTGCCGGCATTGGTGTAGCTCGCCGCCTGCGCCACTTTGACGGCGACTTCGCCCATGCACCGGCGCATTTCGGAATCGACCATCGGCGATGGCGCTTCCTCCAGAACTTTCTGGTGGCGGCGCTGGATGGAACATTCGCGCTCGCCCAGCCAGACGGTGTTGCCGTGTTCGTCGGCCAGCACCTGCATCTCGATGTGGCGGGGATTGACGATCGCCTTTTCGATATAGACTTCGCTGTCGCCGAATGAACTCTGCGCCTCACTCTGTGCGGCGGCGAAGGAAGCATGAAGTTCCTGACGGCTGTGCACCAGACGCATCCCTTTGCCACCACCGCCTGCGGCGGCTTTCAGCATCACCGGATAGCCGAGCCGCTCGGCGGCCTCTTCGCCTTCTTCGGAAGAAGCAAGGCCACGGGAGGTCCCGGGCACAAAGGGGACGCCCGCTTTTTCCATCTGCCGACGGGCGCTGGTTTTCGAGCCCATCATTTTCATCGAGTACGGAGTAGGCCCGATGAATTTCACACCCGCATCGGTGCACGCCTGGGCGAACTTCGCGTTTTCCGAGAGTAAGCCGTATCCGGGATGGATGGCCTCGGCGCCGGAGCGTTTGGCTAGGTCGAGGATCTTGTCCATCCGAAGATACGACTCGGCTGCCGCCGCCGGACCGATGGGATACGCTTCGTCGGACTTGCGGACGTGGAGCGCGCCGCGGTCGACGTCGGAATAGACCGCGACCGTAGCGATGCCCATTTCGCGGCAGGCGCGAATGACGCGCACCGCGATTTCTCCCCGATTGGCGATCAGAATCTTCTTGAACATTTCTATCGCGCCACTCTGGCGCTATGCCGGAATGATTTTACCTGTGGGAGCAGGGATGCGCATCGGGCAAAATCGCGCGCGATCGGGACGCCGCATTCAGTCTGGTAGTGACGCGGCTTGCCGCGTCTCCGGAGGCGGGCTGGGAGCGCTCGGGGGACGGGCGAGGACGTCCGTCCCTCCACGAGCTAAACCCATCTACTTGGGCTGATCCATGACGATGTTGCCGCCTGAGCCCGGCTGTTTTTCAGCCTTCTCTTTCTTAACGGCCATGGTTTTGTCCACCCACTCGTCGGCGGTCTTCAAGTCGGCGGCGCGGGCTGCGGGGTCGTCGCACTGTATATCGGCGCGTTCCCGGAACATCAGGTTCATGTACGCCATGGCGTCGTCGTAATCGGGACGAAGCTGCAACGCCTTGTTCAGGTTATCGATGCCTTCCTGAACGTTGGCGGTGTTGGTTTCTTTCAGCCGAGCGCAGACCTTTTTGTCCTTGGCTGGCAGGGACTCATCCGGCTTCATGCCGAGTTTGGCGCGCTCTTCCTGACGGGGCACATAGGTTTGCGTCCAGTCAATGACCGCCACCGAGTAATAGGGCTCAGGATCGTTGGGATCGATCTCGGAGGCCTTTTTGTAGTACTCCTTGGCCAAGGGGAAGCTTTTCATCTGCAGATAGAGATAGGCGATACCCTTAACGCTGTTGATGTTCTTGGGATCTGCCTGCAGCACCTGCTTGTAGGAATCAATCGCCTGCTCGGCGTAACGATTATTGTCCGGAGTATCCGCGCCCGGAATGTACTGCTGGGCGTAAGCTGTCGCCAGATAGAGGCGGGCATTGAGCAGTGTGGGGTCGAGCGCTACAGCTTGCTGGAAGTGATCGATGGCTTGTTCGAATTTCGAGTTCTTGTATGCCTGCACGCCTTTGTTGAGATGGTCTCGCGCCTGAAGCTTGCTGCAACCGGTACTGGAGAGCATCACCAGTGCGGCGGCGAATACCACCAGGAGTCTCTGAGTCGTTTTCATTGCTTTATGAATCTCCCTTGCCGCGGAGTATAAAAACTTGATCCGAGGCGGCGCGGGAAACCCAAAGTCGAACCTGGAGCCGTCCTGCTTCCCGCCTCATTGCGATGTCTTCTGAAGCTCGGTGAGTATTCTAGCTCCCCGATTCGATTTTTGCTGTGATCAAACCTACTTTGTCGACGCCGGCCGAATGCGCGATATCGATAACGCTGGCAACATCGGCGAAGGGCACGTTGTCATCGCCCTTCACGAACATGACCTTCTCGGCGCGAGTCTTGAAAATATCCTCCAAGTGCCCCTGCAGATTATCCCAAGTGGCCTCGTCCTGATTGATCTTGAGCCCCGGAGGGTTGCCGGCGCCGTGATCGATCAACTGGACCACGATGGTGCGATCGGGCGTGTTCTGCTGTTTCTGATTGGGCGGAGGAGGTTGCGGTACCAATGCCTCCAAACCCTTGGGCGTCAGCGGCGTAATCACCATGAAAATGATCAGCAGCACCAAAAGCACGTCGATTAGCGGCGTGACGTTCATGTTCGCGTTCTGACCCCCTTTGGGGCCGACTGCCATACTCATAATCGATCTCCTCTGCTGCTTATTATTACCTTCTTATCATTGCGTGCTATTGCCCGCCCTTTGGTGCCGATGGATTAGTAGTGGCGCCCGTCGGCGGGGCTATGGCTCCGGACTTCTTCTGATCCGTCAGGAGACCGAGCTGGTCGACGCCAGCCGCGCGCACATTGTCGACGACTTCGACTACCCAGCCGAATTTCGCCCTCATGTCCGCCTTCAGAAAGACCCGTTTGTCGGTCCGATTCGCCAGCTTATCCTTGATCTTGTCCGTCAGTTCATCCACCTTGACAGGATCGGTGCCGAAGAACACGTGGTCATCGCGGGTGACCGCGACCAGCAGCGCGTCTTCCTTGTCGGCGTCGTGCATATCCGTGGGATTGTTAACCTTCGCCATATCCACGGGGACGCCGTGTTGCAACATGGGCGTGACCACCATGAAGATGATCAGCAGCACCAGCATCACGTCCACCATCGGTGTGACGTTGATGTCGGAGCTGACGTTCGCCCCTTCGTTTCGCTTTGCTAATGCCATGGAATTCAGTCTCCTGCTTACGCGTGCTGTGGCCGGGGCTGGCAGCGGTGACGAAGCGGAAGAGTCGGCGCCGGTGGTAAGACCGGCGCCTCTTCAGCAACTCATGTTTTGCAGCCCGTTGTTCTACAACGCTGGTTCTGGCCCTCGCTCTCGCGATGGCCCAAAACCGTGGCCTTAGGACCGGCGCAAGCTCCGGCGCTTCAGGAAGTAATCGATCAGTTCGCTCGACGAGTTATCCATCTCTACGTCGAACGCTTCCACGCGGCCGGTCAGATAGTTGAACATCATAACCGCCGGAATCGCCACGAACAGGCCGACTGCGGTGGTTACGAGGGCTTCCGAAATGCCGCCCGCGACCGCTGCCAAGCCGGTTGCCTTTTCCTTGGCGATGCCGTTGAAGGCGTTCAGAATGCCGACCACCGTTCCGAACAGTCCCACGAAGGGAGCCGTCGAACCGATTGTCGCCAGACCGCCCAAGCCACGCTTCAGTTCGGCGTGAACAATGGCTTCGGTCCGCTCCAGTGCCCGCTTGGAAGCTTCAATCGTCTCCCCGGGAATCTCACCCGGGCTATCCTGGTGGGCCCTGAATTCCATCAGGCCAGCCGTGACCACCTTGGCCAGGTGGCTTTTCTTGTTGCGCTCGGCCACTTTGATCGCTTCGTCAATCTTGCCTTCGCGCAGCGCTCCGGCAACGGCGGGAGCGAACGCGCGGGACTGATTGCGGGCGGCGTTGAAGGCCATCCAACGGTCAATCATCACGCCGATCGACCACCCCGACATGATGAACAGAACGATAACCACGACCTTCGCCAGAATACCCATCTGCTTCCAAAGCGAAATCGGGTCCCAACCGACCGTGCCCTCGTCAAAGAGCCAGGCGGCGAAAAGATGGAAATTACAGAGTGCGACTGCTGCGAGGTTCACTACCATGAGTTGCTTTCCTCCTCAGAAACTATTTCGAGATCGTTACTAACCGCTTAAAATTCTTCCGCCTGCGGGCTCGCGCCCGAACAGCAACCCAGCGGCCCAAAGCCATATCCTTGGCGGCTGCCCTGAGTCGCGGGCTGAAAAGACTGCGGAAGCCCTGCACCCGCTTCATGCAGGACAAAGCTGGCCCGGAGAGTCTAGCTTCCGGACAAGCTAAAGTTCACAACCACCTGCGTCTCCACCGCCACCGGCTCGCCATTGAGCAGGTAGGGCTTATAGCGCCACTGCTTCACGGCCTCGATCGCCGCCGGCGCCAGCATCGGGTGCCCGCTGATCAACTGCAGGTTCTGAATCGTCCCGTCCTTGCTGATTTCCGCCTGCAGCACAACCGAGCCCTGAATGCGGGCCTGTTTTGCCAGCTGCGGATAAGTGGGGGTCACCTTCCTGATCAAAAGACCGGTGGCCACACCAGTGGACACACGGACGCGCACCGGGGCCGCGATCTTCGGAACGGCGACCTGGGTCGAACTCAGGATGCCGCCGATCACGCCGCCCGCCGAGCCTCCGGGGATACCGCCCGGCACACCACCCGGGACGCCGCCACCACCCAAATCCGGCGGCGCTTCCTCTTCTTTAATCATCTGAACTTTGTCTGGAATCTTGGTGGGCGTGCGCAACTGGCCGTTGACCATTTCGCTCGCCATCTTCACCACTCGAACCGGAGCGGCCGCCGGCGGGGGCGGTGGCGGGGGTGGGGGCGGCGGGGCTACCAGGAAAGTCATAAGCTGCGTCTTGGGCAGCGCGTCGGTATAAATCAGAGGGATTAGGATCAGAACGCCGACGAGCAGAACCTGCAGCGTGAAGGAAAGAATGGTGGTGCTCAACCGTTTCGTCTTGAATCTGTTGCCTGACTCAATGAGGCTGTCTTCAAACATGGGCTTCTCCTACATCGAACCGTACTAGAGCTTAGACACCGGCCACATCCTCTTTGCTCCCAGTTTTTATCTCTATTAAAATCCAGCCTCTGCGGGCCGGTAAAGATTCTACGCCACATCGGGCTGGATTAAACGATTAAACTTTTACTTTTTCCTTCGGCTGCGCCGGGCCGTTGCCAGGCCGCAGCGGCATGGCTACCGGCCGCTTGCCGCGCTCGCCCCGCCACTCCTGGTAGGCGACCAGAATCGGGGCTGCAATCGCAATCGAAGAATAGGTTCCAATCAGGATTCCAATGACCAGGGCGAGACTGAAGCCGCGCAGCACTTCCCCGCCAAAAAGGAACAAAGCAAGCACAGTAAGGAAAGTCAGGCCCGCTGTCAAGATCGTTCGGCTTAAGGTCTGATTAATACTTTTGTTGACAATGTCGGCCAGCCTGTCCCGCCGCAGCAGCTTGACGTTCTCCCGTATGCGGTCAAAGACGACGATAGTGTCGTTGTTGGAATATCCGATCAGGGTCAGGATGGCGGCGATCACGGTCAGCGAGATTTCCCAGTTCAGAAGCGAGAAAGCCCCGACCGTAATCAGAGTGTCGTGAAAGACCGTCAGCACGGCGGCCACGCCGTAGATCCATTCAAAGCGAAATCCCAGGTAGATCAGCATCCCGCCGAGCGAATACAGAGTGGCCAGGATGGCTTGCTTGCGCAACTGCTGTCCCACCTGCGGGCCGACGATCTCGACGTTGCGAATCCCGAAATCCGAAACATAGAAGCTGTCCTGCAAAGAGGCAACGGCCGCGGGGTCGGCCACGCCCTTCAGTTCATCGATCGAACCGAGCACTCCGCTTTTTGTCTTGTCGCGATAATCGACGATGGCCTGAGCGATCGCGGTGTAGCGCGGGTTGGCGTCGATGCCTTCTCCGAGATGGAGCGGGTCCTTCTCCAGCAGATATTTCGCGATGGTGATCGAACTGGAGTTATTGAGATCCTGCTTGCCCGCGGCGGCGTTGCTTTCGAGCGCCTGTAGGATCTGGATTTTGCCCTTGTCCAGAGCCTGTTCGCTGGTTTCCTGAATGTCCAACTGGATCAGCACTTCATCATTGGCAGCGGGCCCGTATCTTTGCACGCGCGTGTTCTTCAATCCGACGCGCTCTGTCTCAGCGTGGATCGCGGCCAGATCGGGGGTGTGCGAGTACCTCACGTAGACCAGCGTGCCGCCGCGGAAGTCAACCCCCAGCGGGATGCCATGCCAGAACGCCATGGAAAGCAATCCAGCCACGCTGAAGATCAGCGAGAAGGTGAGAAAGTACCACTTTTTCCCATGAAAATCGATGTTTGTGTTTCTAAAGAATTCCACGCTGCTTACGATCCCTTCAAAATCAGTCGTTGGTCGTTAGTCGTTGGTCGTTCGGGATGCATCGTTCATTTGAAATTCGCGAACGACCATCGACCACCGACTAACGACTGCCTCTTAAATACTCAGCGCTTCGCCGCGCTGCTTCCGGCTCAGCACCCAATCAAAAATCACGCGCGATACAAACACCGCCGTAAACAGGTTTGCGAGCAAACCGAAGACCAGCGTCGTGGCAAAGCCCTTTACTGGCCCCGTACCGAAAATGAAAAGAATCGCGGCCGAGACGATGGTGGTGACGTGAGTGTCGACAATGGTGATCCAGGCGTGCCCGAATCCCTGCTCCACGGCCGAGGGCGGCGTCTTGCCGTTCCTCAGTTCTTCCCGTATGCGCTCAAAAATCAGCACGTTCGAATCCACGCCCATGCCAACCGTCAGGATGACCCCGGCAATACCCGGCAACGTCAGCACCGCTCCGAAGTAGCCCATGAACCCCAGCAGGATGACCAGGTTCAAGATCAGCGCAACATCGGCATTCACGCCCGCCCACCGGTAGTAAATCAACATGAAGATAAGGACGGCGAGCATGCCGTACATGGCCGCCTGAACCCCGGACCGAATCGAATCGGCGCCCAGCGACGGCCCCACCGTCCGCTCTTCCAAATACTTAATTCCGGCCGGCAGCGCACCGGAACGCAGCGTCATCGAAAGATCCTGCGTCTCTTGCTGAGTGAACCGTCCGTTGATGATGCCGGTGTCATGAATGGCTTCTTTGATCACCGCGACTTCCTGCACCTTGTTGTCGAGAACCACGGCCAGATAGTCGCCGACATGCGCCGAAGTAAAGGAGTAGAACTTGCGCCCACCCTCAGAGGTAAGGATAAAGCGGACCGCCGGTTGGCCATTTTCGTCGGTGGTCGGTTCCGCGGTGCGCAGGTCGCGGCCGCTCACTGCCGAGGCACGAGAGATTATGTACCAGGTTTCGCCGCCCTCGTTGTTGCGTGACCCGATGCTCTTGCCCGACATCACCACCGAGTCCGGAGGCAACACCCCGCCCTTGTCTTGCAAGGCCGCTTCCTGGCTGGAATAAGGCCCGCCCAGCGATTGCTTGATCTCCAGCATCGCCGTGGACTGCATGATTTCCTTCACCCGCGCCGGATCGTCCACACCCGGAAGCTGGACAATAATCTGATACTTGCCGAGGCCGTGCGGCGCAATTTCAGGCTCGCTCACGCCCAGCTGGTCAATGCGATTGCGGATGGTCTCGATGGCCTGGGTGACCGCGTGGTCTTTCAAGTCGGCAAGATTCTGCGTCTTCATCGAAACGGTCCAGGAATTCTCCGCGCCCGAGCTGGCGTCGTACTCCGGCAGCCGGTCGGAAATAATGCTCTTGAAATCGCTGGTCTGATCCGGAGGAACGCCCTTCACCACAATCATCTCCGGATGGTTCACCGGATCGGGCTTGGTGATGTCGGCATAGCTGATCTTGTGCGTGCGCAGGTCTTCCTTGAGGCGTGCAAGCGCGTTGTCGGAGTCCACGTTGACCGCGTCATTGACCTGCACCTGCAGGATCAAGTGCGTGCCGCCGCGAAGGTCGAGGCCCAAGTGAATCCGGTCGGTGATGGACGCCAGCAAGCCCTTGCCCGACCAGTCCTTCGGAATCCCGAGGATGCCGAACAGGAAGAAGACTAGGATGGCTATGATGATTGCTAACTTCGTACTTAGGTTCTTATTCATGAAAAAACCGTCGATGGTCGCCGGTCGTTAGTCGTTAGCAAAAACCGTTCAAGCCTAGCGCGCTTCCCGAACGAGCAACGACGAGCGACCAACGACTAGAAGCTATTTTCCCTCTTCCGCCGTCGTCACCGATACTACCGATGCGCGGCTGATTTCGAGTTTCACATTGTCGGGCGGCACGCGCAGAACCAGCGCATCGTCCTTGAGACTGATGATCGTCCCGCGCAAGCCCCCAGTGGTCACGATCTTGTCCCCATTCTTCAACTCACTCAACATGGCCTGCCATTTTTTCTGCTTGCGCTGCTGCGGCAAAATCAGCAGAAAGTAAAAAATAGCAAAAATGAACAGCAGCGGCGCCAGCCCGAGCAGACTCGTGCCCCCGGGTAGCTGCATCCACAACGCCAATCGGCCAGTCACACCAGACAACATGCCAGACAAAATAATTTCCACTGTAAATTCAATCCTCTATTATGCAACGGCCGCGGGACTTCGAAGCTCGTGGCTCGCATCTCCACGGAACCGGAGTTCTTTTCTTCTATGGCCGGAGATCCTACAACTTGCAGGCTGGAACCGGCGATGCCGGGCCCGGGTTGCGCTCGGAACGGCACAGAAAAAAACGGACCTTGTTCCCAAGTTAAATAGAATGCCGGACCGCCAGCAAGGTGTCAAGGACACCACGCCGAATTTACATTCGATATCCCGCTCGTGTGGGGACGGGCGCCCTCGCGAGCCTGCCTTGAGCCAAGCCGAAGGGTCCAAGCCGAGCACAGCTCGGCACCTGCCCGTGGCCACTGCAACCCTGATTCGCTCTACTCCGCGCCGCCCGCCCGTATCCACTCCCGAACCGTCCGCATCGTAGCGAGGTAAAAATGCAGATTGTGGACCGTATTCAAAACCTGCGCCAGCAGTTCGTTCGAGGCGTAAAGATGGCGCAGGTAGGCGCGTGAATAGCGCTGGCAGACGCGGCACTCGCAGGCGGGATCGAGCGCGCTCTCATCCTGCGCGTAGCGGGCCTGCTTGATCGACACCTTGCCTTCGGAAGTGAACAGCAATCCATGCCGTGCGGCGCGCGTGGGGAGCACGCAATCCATCATGTCGACGCCCGACTGCGCGTACTGCGCAATCTCCTCGGGAGTGCCGACTCCCATCAGATAGCGCGGCTGACTGGAGGGAAGGTGCTCCAGCGTGGACAAGACAATGTCGCGAGTGATCTCGCGCGCTTCGCCGACGCTCAGCCCGCCGATGGCGTATCCCGGAAAGCCGATGTCCATAGTGCGCGCGGCAGATTCGCGCCGCAATTCAGGATCCATCCCGCCCTGCACAATGCCAAACAAAGCCTGGGTCGCCCCCGCTCGCGTAGGGGCGGACGCCCTCGTCCGCCCAGCGGAGCGAAGAACCTGCTTTTCGTGACGGCTGATGACTGACGGCTGACGGCGACTCGCCCACGGCACGTCGTTCTTGAATGCTTCAAAATAGTTCTTGCTGCGCGCCGCCCAGCGCAGCGTCAGCTCCATCGAGTCGCGCGTGCGCTGAGCGTCCGCCGGATACTCCGTGCACTCGTCAAACGCCATGATGATGTCGGCCCCGAGGCCGATCTGAATCTCCATGGCTTTCTCGGGACTCAGAAAATGCGCCGAGCCGTCCAGGTGCGAGCGAAACGCCACGCCCTCTTCGCTGACCTTGCGCAAATCGTTCAAACTGAAAACCTGAAACCCACCCGAGTCGGTGAGTATCGCCCGGTCCCACGACATGAACCGATGTAGCCCGCCCATCTGCCGAACCGTTTCCACACCGGGCCGCAGAAAAAGGTGGTAGGTATTGGCCAGCAGAATCTCGACCCCAAGTTTTTCCAGCACATCCTGCGAAACGCCCTTCACCGAAGCCAGGGTTCCCACCGGCATGAACACAGGCGTCTCCACCTCTCCATGAGGAGTGATGAGCTTGCCGGCACGGGCCGAGCCGCGCGTGGCCTCAATCTGAAATTGGATGGACACTGTGGGGAATTCTAAAGCAATTGCAGATTGTAGAAGTGAACCCCGACATAATGAGTGCCATCGTTACATCAATCAACGCTCGTGGTCCTTTCTGGACTAGAATCTCCTGCATGGAAGGCGAGTACTCGCAGGAATGGGCGGAGTTGCGCAGGTTGCGTCAGCGTGTGCTTACGATTGTTCTCGCTGGAGCGTCTATTTTCGTTCTTGTGCCTCTCGTCAACATGTACGCATCTCACAGCGTCGCCAAGGTAATCGGGCTTGCTCTGTTTGCAGCTTGGGTGGTGCTGTTGTTTAGGTTCTTCTATGTCTCTGGCGAATATGTTTATTGGTCATGCCCCAGATGTGGTAAGCCTTTCCACTGCGTCGGGCGATGGTACGGCAGATGGAACAATCCCCTCGCTCGTCGCTGTGTCCACTGTGGCTTGCCAAAGTGGGCGGACTGCGACCCCGACCCAAAGCTCAAGCATGAACTAGACCCTTTCAGAAGTGATTCCATGCTCAACCTCGGTAAGTAAACACCAGCTCGGGCCGGTTGCCGAAACCGAAACATCCCATTACACGAGCGCTCAGCTCACCAGGAGAAATTCCTCCGGCGGTTTCACTTCTGCAATCTGACTTCTGCCTTCTGCAATCGACCCCACCTGCTACTTCGCATACAAATTCTTAACCACCTCGCCGCCCTTCATCACGAACTTGACTCGCTCAAGTGTCGTCACATCCGCCAGCGGATCGCCGTCCACCGCCACGATGTCCGCCCACTTCCCCGGCTCAATCGTCCCGACCTTGTCGGACCAGCCCAGCAAATCGGCGTCATTAATCGTCGCCGCCTGAATCGCCTGTAGCGGCGTCATCCCCAGCTTCACGTATACCGCAAATTCATGCGCGTTGAGTCCGTGTGGATACACCGCCGCATCGGTTCCGAATCCGATTTTCACTCCCGCCGCGAACGCCTTCTTCGCGTTCATCTTGCCCGTTTCCGACACCAATTCCATCTTCCGCTTGGCAAAATCCGGGAGATTGGCCTGCGCCGCGTTTTCTTTCTGCCAGTCCATCAGATACAGAGTGGGCACAAGATAGGTGCCGTTTTTCTTAAGGGTGGCGATGGCTTCGTCGTTCATCAGGTGCCCGTGCTCCACCGAGTCCACCCCGGCTTCCGACGCCCAGATCACTCCTTGCGCTCCGTGAGCGTGCGCCGCGACCTTGCGCCCCAAACGGTGCGCGTCCGCCACAATGGCCTTCATCTCGTCCAGGGTGAATTGAGCCGCATTGGGATCGTCGCCTTTGGACAGCACGCCGCCGGTGGCGCAAATCTTAATCACGTCGGCGCCGTACTTGATGATCTCGCGCGTCTTGTGCTGGACAGCTTCGACGCCATCGGCCACGCCTTCTTCTTGTGCGTGATAGTCGAAGGGCAGCAGATTGTTGTCGCAGTGGCCGCCCGTGATGCTCAGAGCCGGCCCGCTGACCAGCATCCGCGGTCCAGGTACGTCCCCGGCGTTGATGGCATCGCGCAGGGCGACGTCGCTGAAGCCGCTGGCGCCCACGTTGCGGACGGTCGTAAAACCAGCTTCGAGCGTGACCCGGGCATTGCGGGCTCCGATCAGAGCCTCGCGGGGCACGGAAATCGCCAGCGAAGAGTAGCCGAAGTTGGGATCGAAGGTGATGTGCGTGTGCGCGTCAATCAATCCCGGCAGCACGGTAGCGTTCGAGAGATCGATGATCTCGGCCTGAGCTCCGCCGGGAACTTGCGTGTCAGGTCCGACGCTCACGATTTTGCCGCCCTGAATCAGAATGGTTTGGTTGTTTAAGGTCTTGCCGGTCCTGACGTCAAGCATGCGCCCGGCGCGGACCACGACCGTCTTCGGCGCAGGCGCGGCCGGCTGCGCCCACGAAACGCCCATGAAAAAGAGCAAGAGAATCAACAGCGACTGATAACGGCTGAGCTTCATTCCATCCCCCATGAGAATTTAAGACCCAACTCGGGTGTCGCCTTCATTTGATCACAAACCTGCTTCCGAGTTGACTCCTCTTACTGGAAGCTATCCGATAAACTGCCGGGTTCTTCCGCGCTGACGCGGGACTTCACGCGATTCCCAGTAGTTGGTTAAGGAACCCGATCACATACTTCCACACCAGGTAATAGATCGCCACGCCGGCCAGGAACCCAGGCGCAATCAGAGAGTACGGGACGCTGATCGCCTGGAACCAGGTAGCTCCGTGGCTGCCGATGGCTAGAAATCCACCGCACGCGGCAGCCGTTGCCCCTATCGGCGCCATGATCACGGGCAACAGCGCACCGTGGAAACCGATGGGCAGATGCCGGTGCGGCCGCGACCACACGTAAATCATGTTCCAGACGCCAAACACATTGGGCACCAGCGCCATCGGGAAAATGATGACCCGCTCAATGGGAATCGGGACCTGGAGCACCAGGCGAGTCACGATGAATCCCGTCAGTACGACCAGCAGAAAAAGGCTGGGCACGGCAATGCCTGCCATATAGGCGCGAAGATAAGGATGAGTGTTCATAGTGTCCTCCAGTTACAGGTGACAGTTACAAGTGATAAAGCAGCACCGGAATCGCTCCCGGGAAAAATAAAAGCCATGCAGTCACTGCCGTGAACAAAGCCCAGTCGAACCACGGCACGGGAGTGGGACGCGCCTCCAGTCGCTGTAGCATCGCAGGCCACAAGTCGCGCCGCAGTTCCGCGCCCGCCTGGGCGCCGGCCGGTGGCAGTGATTGCTTCAGCAATTGCTCGATTCGTTTCTGCTCGTGTTCATTCATGGTTCGATCCCTTCATGGCTCGATTCCTTGTCGCTTCAATTCTTTTCTGAGCAAGCGCAGGGCTCGGAAGACCCGCAACTTGACGGCTGCCGTGGAAATGCCCAGCGCCTCGGCAATTTCTTTGTAGGGTTGCTCTTCGATCAGCGCCAGCGTGGCCGCGATCCGCAGCTTAGGCGGGAGCCGTTGGAATGCGCCCGCCGTTTTCCGCCGCAGTTCCCAGGAGATGCCGGGGTCGGGCAGCATCGGCGCGGGCAGATCGTCCGGCAGTTCGGTTTCAAGATGCGCGCTCTTCAGATGGTCGAGCGCAGCATTGGTGGCGATGCGCCGCGCCCACGGCGCGAAGCCGCGCGAAGGGTCGAAGCGGGCGTGCGCGCGATAGATGCGCCAGAAGGTTTCGACCGTGAGATCCTCGGCGACACCCGGATCGCGGACAATGCGCATAATCCAGCCGTAGACCTCGCTCTGATGCCCCCGGAACAGCGCCTCGAAAGCCTCAAGGTCCCCGTGACAGAACTGCCGCAACCGGTCGGATTGTTGCTCCAGCACTGGCATGTTCCCCTTCTATATACGCTTACGGCGCAAAGGGGACGAGGGTTACAGAAATTCGCTGCGCTCCCAAGAATGGCACGAGGGACGATTATCGCGGAAGGTTGTCCAAGAAGAAGACTGCCCAAGAAGGTGAATGGTGGGCGCAGTAGGATTTGAACCTACGACTTCCACCGTGTGAGGATGGCACTCTACCGCTGAGTTATGCGCCCACGGAATGCGGTCCAGCAATTGTAACAAATCGTGCCCGTCCTTTCGGCATCCACTCAGCCTCTTGACCGCCTGCGCCGCTCCCGATAGCCTCATTCCATTGCCCTTTCATGGCCGCCTCTGACATTCCCGGCGCTCGCCCCGTAACCGACTCAGGGGACAACACTTCCGCGCGCCCTTCTATCCCGGACGACACGCAACTTTCTCCCCCGGACGGGGTTTCTATTGATGTGAGCAGCGTAGCCATCGATCGCGGGCTGCTGAACTTTGCAGGGGCGCCATCCTCCTCCGCGCCGGACGCCACGGCAAATTCCGCCGTTAATTCAAACGTCAGTTCAGACGGGACCGTTTCCGACGTCGACGTCATGCTGCGGGTGAAGATAGGCGACGAGTCCGCCTTCGCGTACCTGGTGCAGAAGTATCGCCGGCCGATGGTGGGATTCATGTACCGCTTGTGCCACAATCCGTCGACCGCCGAAGAACTGGCGCAGGAAGTTTTTCTTCGCGTGTACCGCTCGCGCACCAGTTACGAGCCGAGCGCCAAGTTCACGACGTGGCTTTATCGCATCGCGACCAACCTGGCCGTCAACCACGCGCGCGACACCCGGCACGAGCGAGTGGAAAACACTGTGCGCCTCGATGAGCCCGACCAGGAAACGGGCAATACGCCCGATCTGGCCGACGGGTCGCTCTCTGCTGAAGAACAGATACTGAAGCGGGAGCGACTGGCGGCCATCCGCAGCAAGGTGAACGCGCTGCCCGAGCGTCAGCGCATGGCGGTCATCATGCACAAGTTTCAGCAGATGGATTACCGCGAGATTGCGGACGTGCTGAAGCTCAGCGAGTCCGCCACCAAGTCATTGCTGTTCCGCGCCTACGAAACGCTGCGCGAACAGTTGAAGGAGTTCGTTTCAGGGAAGTAGAGGAAAGTAGTATGAATTGCCACGAAATTCGCGAACTGTTGCCGGATGTAATAACTTCCGCTGGCACGGACGCTGCAACCATGCATCCGGAGGTTGAGAAGCATCTGGCATCCTGTAACGACTGCGCCAGTCATCTGCGCGATTTGCAGAAGACCGTGGCGCTGCTCGATGAATGGCAGGCGCCCGAGCCGTCGCCCTATTTCGACACCCGCCTCCAGGCGCGGCTCCGAGAAGAAAGACGCGAAGAAATGGCGCGCCCTGCGGCAGGATGGTTCGGTTGGCTGCGGCGTCCGGCATGGGCCATGTCGCTCGCCGGCGTAGTATTTGTCGGAGCGCTGGCCGTGGGCATCGGCAACAAGTCGTATTTTGTTGAGACCGGATCCATTTCGACCAATCCTCCATCTCTCGGTCTGCCGGTGCAGCCGGGAACCGCCGTCGGCGATCTGCAGGCGCTGGAGAAGAACGACGAGTTGTATGCCGATTTCGATATGCTCGACGATTTGCAGGTGCAGGACGACGTAACCGCGAATCCGTAAGCGGAGCAAGTGAATAACGAAGTGGAAGGTGAGCAGAAGGTGCCCCAGGTTCGCGCCCGCTTTTTGGGCGCTAACCTGGGTGAAGGCGGGGGTGAGGGGACCAGAATGTTGGGCCGGGAAAGAATTGCGAGCTGTCTGGCGGCGTTTCTGCTGCTGACACCGTTGTTCGCCCAAAACCGCAATTCGCAGCCGCAACCTCCACCGCTACAGCGTCCGCAATCGCAACCTGCGGACGGGCAGTGGCACCACTTTCAGCAACAAGGCCGTCCCGGCCCCAGCCGCCCCAATCAAGTCCGTCCGCCGCAGAACCAGCCCGGCCACGCCGGAAACTGGCTTCGCCGCTATAAGGATCTGTCGCCCGCGCAGCAGCGCCGGGCGCTTGAAAACGATCCGCAATTCCGCCGGCTGCCTCCGCAACAGCAAGCCCGGCTGCGACAGAGGCTGCAGCACTTCTCCAGCCTGCCCCCCGAGCGGCAGGAGCGCGTGCTCAACCGCATGGAAACCTGGGAGCACTTGACGCCAGATCAGAAGCAGCGGGCGCGCCAGCTCTTTCAACAGTTCAAGCAACTGCCGCCCGATCGCCGCCAAGCCGTCAACCGCGCGATCCGGGGCATGCGCGACCTGATGCCTGGGCAGCGCGACCAACTCATCAACTCCGAGCAGTACCAACACTCGTTCTCGCTGCAGGAGCGCGTCATCCTCAGCGGAGCCGCCCATCTGCCACTGGCTCCCGGCGACGTCCTGCAACCCGAACCGCCCGAATAATAGCTTCCGAAGAATCCAGGAGAATTGAATGTCGCTTGGAAGGAGGACGGTGCCTCATAAGCGCTATCCGAAGGCGGGATTCCTTCCGAGTCGCCCGTGATCCACCCGCACTCGCTAACAAAGCTTCCGACAAGCCGACTTGCCAGGACTAATGCTCTGACGTCGAGCAATTGGCTGGATTCGAATTCCATCCCCTTCAATTCTCAGCAGCCGAGCACGAAATCGGGGTCCTGTGGGGAACATACCAGTTCCAAGTTGTGTGAAGCGATGCACCTGGCGAAGAATCGTTATTGCCTTCGGTGGCGCCGAAATAGCCGAGATAGTTGACCATGACCTTACCAGCATCGCCGGCTGGAGACTCCAGTTCTCCGAGGTTCGGTATGTTTTGGGGTAGGAAGGTGTGCTCTGTGTCATCTCCCCAATGCGCCGGGGCACCAGTGACACCCCAATTCTGTGTCGGCCAGAACTCATGGCTTCCAAGTTCGACGTAGACGTTGGGGTGTTCGAAGTCCTTTGGGTTGGTCGAGTCGGCTTTGCTCGGATCGGGATTGAAGAACACCAGATTGTTCTGAGCTTGAGCGATTGCGGGCAGATTCTTGATAGCCCCAATTTTGCCGCCGCCTACCTCTCCTAAGCTAATCAGGTTCAGGTTCTGGTAGCCACTGTTGGTCCCCTTACATATCTTTTGTCCTCCCGCTATCTGGCAGGAGCTGCCCGGGTCCGTTAAGTCGTAGCGAATCTCAATTCCATGCACCCAGTTAGAAATCCCGACGGCAGCATCTTGATCCGAGTCGTACACAACGGTGATGATGGACAGATCTCCCTCGTGGTTCGCTATACCCGCTTCATGCGTATTGTTCAACCCGAACGACTGGTAGTACTCAATCTTGATGCAATGTTTGCAAGTGCTGATGTAATGGCTCGGCGGAATGACCGCGCAGGCTGCCGGGTTGGCCACGTTGTTGCAGTTCGGCAGGCGCAGCGCGCAATTGCCTGCAGTTGCCATCGATAACGGTCCATTAGGCCCTGGGCCCCAGTGTTCCCCGGGGAGGTCCGACGCGGAATTCGGCACAAATGGCGAGACATGCGCGAACATACCCACCAGATGCGCGTTCGAACTATCGCTCCACGGAGCTCCTCCCTCCCACCCGTCTTTCGATGGCCGTATCGCGATATTTACGCTTTTATAGGTGCTGGTCATCACACAGCTCTTGTAGTCTGCGCTCGGATTGAAACTGTCCATAATGGAAGTACCCCATGCGTAGGATTGGACCGCCGTGGGGGTCTTTGCGAGGACAGAGTTGGGAACGAGGACCGTATCCTGGCTGTCTGTAAAGTTGCCGTACACCACCAGGTCTGAGTCTTGGATAAAGCTGAGCGGGTCAATCGGCCGGTTCTCTTCGCCCTTGCTGTATCGGACGTAGGGAGCAAAGCGATTGATGAGCAGAGCCTCCTGCTTGTCCGGAATGCCGTCGCCATCGGAGTCGAGCAAGTCCGGATTGCAGGGTTGGCCAAGTTCTGCGTCGAACCGCAGGCACAATTTGGTTGGGCCGGGGTTTGGGCAGGCTGCGAGGAAGCATTGCCCATACTGCGTTTGCAGCTTGTTGTACTGGGTCCCATGTGCGTTCATCCACGCCTTCATGTTCTTCTCGTTGGACGCGCATCCCTGGATGTTCGGATCGGTCCCATCGGCTCTCATGGGCATTAGCGGTTTCGATGGCTTGATGGGGCATTCGCCCGCTGCATAATACTGCTTGGCTAACTGTAGGAATTGAGAGGCTATGGATGGGCACTGGCTGATCGCTGGAGCCTGGCCCAGAGCCGGTAAGCCCACAGCAGCGGCCATCCCAAAGACCATGATGAAAGATGTGAGACGAAAAGGAATGATGTTTGTGCTGGATGTCATGCGATACGCCTCCGCGACACGATGTCGGGGCCCGAGATTGCGGTAGTATACGCCCGGAGTGGCCGCCTAAGTCATACCGCATGGGAAGAAAATCGCGGGAGATCAGAAGACCTTCCTTAAGTGCAAGCTCTCTCAGCTTCGGATCGTTAGTACCTGCAAACGCGCATACAGCCGCACATCTTCCCACCCCCTCTGATCCTGGAATTGTGGCGCTATGCCGACTTCTCGGTAGTTATCGTGTCTCAGTGAGTGCATTGGCTAAAATGCACTAACCAAGATCCGCCAATTTCAGATGGGTTAAAGCCTGGGGCTCGCGGGCATCTCGGAGGCCCGCGCCAGGGCTTGCGTGTCGATATACTCCTTGATGTGCGTCACTTTGCCATTTCGAACGGTAATGTCGAAGACCCACTCGTCCTTGTACGGCTTATTCGTAGCATAGATTTTTCCCGTAGCGACGCCGATGACCAGAACCCGGTCTCCCTGCGCCACGAATTCGGGGGGCTTTGGGTATTGCATTTCCACCTCTTTGGACGCCTTCTTAAGCACAGCCGCCAGTTCCGCGTGCCCGCGGTACGTGCCGGCCAGCGGCCAGCCCTCGCCTGGAATGATCCACTCAATATCTTCGGCAGCCAACGCCAGCAGATCTTGCTCATTGTAGCTGCCCATTGCTGCA
>Ga0182030_10000594_pt1 | contig 69459 bp, 52 predicted proteins | sample 812S3MmetaG_FD_121299 | JGI IMG/M metagenome (GOLD analysis project Ga0182030, IMG submission 121299) | Permafrost microbial communities from Stordalen Mire, Sweden - 812S3M metaG (Illumina Assembly) | ecosystem: Environmental > Terrestrial > Soil > Wetlands > Permafrost | place: Sweden...
ACTTGCATCGAGCCTTAGCAACATCGGGCTCATCAGAATGCGTATGGAAGCCTGGGTTGAAGGGGCAGTAGGAAAAAGATTTTCGTTGACAAGACACCGCCGTCTCATGGAAGGCCACTAGCGTTCGTCTTCTTCGAACTCGTCCTCTAGCTCCGCCAGTTCGTCGGGTTCGGCCAAATCGTCGTCTTCGTCTTCCTCTTGCGGTTCCTCGGGCGGGTAACCGGGCTCCGGCGGCTCCGCCCACTCATCGATACCGATGGTTTGCGCGGCGGCGGCTTGCTGTCCTTCCGGAGTCAACGCCAGCGGTTCGCCGGCGGCCAACGCCGCGGCCGCACGCAGGAGCCTTTCCTGGCGCTCGGGATCGGCACAACGTTCGGCGGCTTCGCGCAAAAAACCGGCCGCCTCGGTGCGATGTTCCTGCTCTCCAAAATGCATCAGCGTGCCAAAGGTCAGCAAGGTGCTCTCGACGTTGTCCGGGGGCAGTGCGGTGAGGGCTTTCGCGAGCGACGCCAATGTTTCACGCGTGTCCATTCATTCAGAGGAAACCGCTCCCGTGGTCGGCGGGAGCGGTCCGCCAACGCTAGAAGAAGGGTAAGAAAATCCCAATCAGGTTTGCAGCCACCGTTACTGTCGTGGCGTCGACCGTCGAGAATCGCGGAATCGCCGTGGGCGTCGGATGCGCCGCGGTCGGCGTCGCGAACGTCGCCGCCGCGCCGGTATAGAAGGGAGCCAGATTCACCGTCACCTTGGCCCCCAGAAAGAAGCTGTTCACGGTGCAATCGATGTCGGCGAACTCAATCTCGAACGGGTCCGCGTACAGCACTTCGTAGACCGCCATGCCGCCGCTGTGAATCGTGGTAGACGCACCCGGTGTAAAAGGACCGGCGCCCGCCGGGTCGGTCGAGGTCAGGACCATCACGCCCGAGGTCGTGCTCGGGCTGGCGAGCGGATGGAGATAAACCACCGAAGGAACCGTCACCGCCGGAGCCAGCGTCTGGAAGCTCAGAGCGATCCTGGTGCCGGAGCTGGAGACGCCGTCGGCGTTGATCCCCGTGTTGACGCCTCCGTAGGCGACCGAATTGAGTGGGTATTTCAGGTTCGGGGTGAAAAGTCCGAACCCGAAACCGATCGGCGGATCGGGGCTGGGCGGAGCGTTCGCGCCGTTGTTCTGCCATTGAAATGCATCCTCGGTGTTATAGAGCACTCCCGGCACATTCTGAGCGGCTTGCGCCGGATCGTTCTGGTCCGGCGAAACATACACGTAGTGAGTGCCGGACCAGGCGGCGTTCTTCAGTGTGTTCTCAATGTTCCGGTATTTCCAGGCCAGTGAGTATCCTTCGGTCACGCGGATGGTTTCGGTGGAACCGGGCGCGAGCTTCGTGATCATTCCTTTTTCCGTGGAGCCGATTTCAACCTGGGTGGAAGTGACCCCTCCAGGGAACGTCATGGAAAAGTTGGAATTGATGGCGATGATGGCCAGCACAGGGTTCGGGGTGACGTTGTAAATCGCCGCGTCGGCGCGGACGTTCGTGATGCGGATGATGCGCGTTCCGGCTCCTGGCGGATCGAAGGGAACTCCGAGGAAAGCCAGTTCGTTGGAGCCTGTGCCCAGGCGGCCCTGAAATGCGTTGGGCCGGCCGCATCCGTAAGCATTCGTGAACACAACCGCGAATGCGTTCTGCACATAGCAGGACGGCCCGCCGACGCTGGGGGTGCCGTCATATGTCTGGGTGGGAACTCCGGTGCTGGTGATGTCACAGACCCCCGGCCCGGATACGCCGTTGTCAGGCGCGCCGGTTTGTCCGCAGTTCAACAAGGGATACCCGGGCAACGCGACGGTAGAGACGGCAACTCCGCGGTTCGGTTCGTCGATCAGCATCAACGCTTCGCTGAAATTGAACGCCGCGCCGTAGGTGATCTTGCTGGTGACATTGGTGTTGAGAAACACCGTGAAATTGACCTGCGGAACCGGACTGCCGGCCGGGGTCGGCGTGCCTCCCGTGCAGGTGAAAACGATGTCCTGCAACAGTTCGGTGTTGCCTTCCGACCGCACGAGGGAAGGAGACGAGTTGGGAGCGGTGCAGCTCACCTGCGCCCTCAGGTTCATGGAAACGCCCGCAAGCAGAACTGCCGCAGGAAAAAAGCGAAATCTGGTCCAAAATGTTGCCATTTGGTCCTCCTAACGTGTATATGCGCAAAACGGAGGGACTCGAGCTCCCGAAAACTCGCCTCTAAGGTCATTTAAGGCTTCTCGCCGCCGTTTCGTCACCTGGGAGATTCGGGAAGACGGGTATATGCGAACATACAAGGAACCTATGCGATTCACGTTCGCCTGCCTATGTCTGATGACTTCGTTTTGCGGCGGACAAGGATTCACCATCAATACGGTGGCTGGCGACGGCGTGCAAGGGTTTACTGGGGATTCGGGTTTGGCCATCAACGCCGAACTTTTCGCTATCGCTGGCTTGGCGGTCGATAACGCCGGCACCATTTACATCGCCGATACGGGAAATTGCCGGATCCGAAAAGTGGCGGCGAATGGCGTGATCACGACGGTGGCCGGCACCGCGACTCCTGGGTATGCGGGCGATGGCGGGCCCGCCTCCAAGGCGTTGTTGAATTTCCCGCGCGGCGTCGCCGTGGATGCCGCGGGGAATATCTATGTCGCCGATTCGGGAAATAATGTCGTCCGTAAAGTAGATACAAACGGCATTATCACCACCATAGCAGGGAATTCGACGCCCGGGTTTTCAGGCGACGGCGGGCCAGCCATCAGTGCCGAACTGCAAAACGTCAGCGGAGTCGCCTTCGATGCGGCAGGGAACATTTATCTGGCTGACCGTAGCAACGCCCGCATCCGGAAGATTGCCCTGGATGGCACCATTTCGACGATTGCGGGCACCGGCGTGGCGGGCTTTTCGGGCGATGGAGGGCCGGCCGTTAACGCTCAGGTGTATTCACCCAACTCCGTCACTTTGGATGCGGCAGGTAACATTTATATCGCGGATACGTCAAACAACGCGATCCGGAGGATCGCGACCAGTGGAGTGATCACGACGCTGGTGGGGAACGGCTCCGTCAATTTTGGTTTTTCGGGCGACGGTGGGCCGGCGGCAAATGCGCTGTTGAACGATCCGCAGGGAGCGGCGGTGGATAGCTCGGGCAACATCTATATCACCGACGAGGATAATCAGCGCATTCGAATGATTTCGCCGGGCGGGATCATCTCGACCATTGCCGGCGACGGCAAGCAGGGTTTCCTGGGCGACGGCGGACCATCGACCAGCTCCGAAGTCGCTCTGCCCGGAGGAATCGCGGTGGGGCCGACGGGCGTCGTTTATTTCGTGGATGTGGGAAATAAGCGAGTTCGCGCGCTGATCCCGGCGGCTTTCGGACAGCCTCCTTCGATCACGCGCGGAGGAGTAGTCAGCGCCAGTGCGTTCGGCGAGTTCACCTCCATCGCGCCGGGCGATTGGATCGAGATCTACGGAACGAACCTGGCGTTAGGCACCAATACGTGGAGCGGTGCGAATTTCAACGGGACAACGGCGCCGACCATGCTGAACGGCACCAGCGTGACCATCGGCAACGTACCGGCATTTGTGGAATACGCGGATTCGGGGCACATCAATGTGCAAGCGCCATCGAACATCGCGCCGGGACAGCAGCAACTGATCGTGACCACCAACGCCGGCGCCAGCGCGCCCTATGCGGTAACCGTGAACGCGACGGAGCCCGGCCTGCTGGCGCCGGCGTCGTTCATCCTGGGAGGGTCGAAATATGTGGCTGCGTTGTTTTCCGACGGAGCAACGTATGTCCTTCCTCCCGGCGCGATTCCTGGACTCCCTTCGCGAAGGGCGCAGGTGGGCGACGTGGTGACGCTGTACGGGGTGGGATTTGGGCCGGTGACACCAGCGATTGCGGCCGGGCAGATTGCGCAGCAGCCGAATTCGTTGAACAGCGGCATGCAGGTATTCTTCGACGGGACGGCGGCCACCATGCCTTATGCCGGCCTCGCTCCGGGCGCGGTGGGGTTGTACCAATTCAATGTCGTGGTACCGAATGTTCCGGCCAGCGACACGACTTTGTTGACGTTTACGCTGGGAGGGAATCCCGGCCCTCAGAACCTCTTTATTGCAATCCAATGAGAATCTTTTTCTTTGGTGTGTCGATGGCGTTGTGCGCGACGGCCCAGGTCTGCCCGCGATTCGCGGCGGGGAGCGCGATCGTCGCGCCGGAGGATTTGTACAGCAAGGACGGCCTGCTGACGGTGAAGCTGAAGTATCAGACCGAGGTCGACAACAACGGCAATACTCTTTATTGTTTTACCGACAGCAGCGGGGCGCAATCGCCGACATTGCACGTGAATCCGGGTGATCGCATCGCGATGAGCGTGACAAATGGAATCGCCGGCGCGGCACCGGCCATGGCCATGGCGATGCCCACTCATGCGGCGGCGCCGGCGCTGGGCGCGGTGTGCGGCTCTTCCAATCCGATGAGCCCGACGTCGGTCAACATGCATTTTCACGGAACCAACACGCCGCCGGTCTGCCATCAGGACGAAGTGATCCGCACACTGATCAACGCCGGGGAGACGTTCGAATACGACCTTAAAATTCCGGGCGACGAGCCGCCGGGATTGTATTGGTACCACCCTCATGTTCATGGCATCGCCGAGGCAGCCGTGCAGGGAGGCGCGTCGGGAGCGATTGTCGTCGATGGAATCCAGAATGTGAATCCGACGGTGGCGGGATTAACCGAGCAACTCCTGATCGTCCGGGATAACAACGTGCCGGGGGCGCCCAGCGGCGATCTTGTGCCGGCATGGGATCTGTCCGTCAATTACATTCCCGTGGCGTATCCGGTTTATACTCCCGCGGTGATTACCATGAAGCCGGGTGAAAAACAGTTCTGGCGGGTGCTGAACGCCTCGGCCGACACGATTCTCGACTTGCAACTCCAATATGACGGCATCGCTCAGAGTCTGACAATTGTAGCGCTGGACGGAGTGCCGACCGGTTCGCAGGACGGCACCACGCAAGGAAAATCGATCGCCGCCAACTATATTTTGATCCCTCCGGCGGGTCGCGCGGAGTTCATTGTGACCGGACCGGCGGCGACGGTGGCCGTGGCGACGCTGAAAACGCTCACCGTCGATACCGGCCCCAACGGCGATTACGATCCGGTGCGTCCCTTGGCGAATATCCAGGTGAGCGCGTCGGCGATCCCGGCGCGGATCGTTCCCGCGGTCTCCGCGCCTCCCACCCCGGCACGATTCGCGAACCTGGCGGAGGTGACGCCGACGTCCAAGCGCACGATCTATTTCTCAGAGGTGTCGCTCGATCCGGAGGACTTCGACGCGGCGGTGATTTTCTTCGTTACGGTGGACGGGCAGACTCCGGTGGCGTTCGACCCGGCCAACCCGCCGGCGATCGTGACCACGCAAGGCTCGGTGGAGGACTGGACGATTGAAAATCGCTCCATGGAGACACACGCGTTCCATATTCACCAGATTCATTTCTTAGTGATGGCCGAAAACGGCGTCGCGGACACCAATCCGCAGTTCTTGGATACCGTGAGTATTCCTTACTGGACGGGCGCCGGCCCGTATCCGAGCGTGACGGTGCGCATGGATTTCCGGGGTCCTGTGGTGGGCGACTTCGTGTATCATTGCCACATTCTGGAGCACGAAGACGGAGGGATGATGGCCACGATCCGGGTGAATCCGGCTCCAGCCCAGCCAGGACGGAAATAGGTCAGGCTTTTTCGCACCAGCGTTTCGTGACCCGATGACGGTGGCGGAACATTTGGGACAAGCCCGGCTTCACCATCCAGCCGAGCAGCGCATTGACGACGGGGCCTCCGGGGAGGAGATACTCGACACGGTCGGTAAGGCGCGTCTGGCTGCCGAGGTCTTCGAATTCGTGGCGGTGGACCCATTTTGCGAACGGCCCCCGAATCTGCTCGTCGACGAAGAGCCTGTTTTTCCGATATTCCGTATGCCGGGCGATCCAGGGGAAGAGGAGAACGCGCAGTTCGACCGTCGCGCCGGTCTGGATGCCCCCGGTTCGGGCCATGACCTTGACGGGAGGAAAGGCCGGTGTGAGCAGGGCCAGGGCGTCCTCGCGCTCATGAAATCCGAAGACTCGGGAAATGGGGGCGTCGATCACGCTGGTCTTGAAGAATCTGGCCACCGATGTCAATTTGATGCGCGTATCGCAGATCAGGCGCATCTAACCTCAAGATGCGACAAATGTTTCTGATGATGACTCTCAGTTTCCTCGGCTTGGGCGAGGAGAAGCTACCGGTGTTGAAGGGCCAGTTCCTGACCGGACGCGAAGCGACTCTGCCGGACGCCGCAGGGGGGCGGGTAGCTTTGCTGGCGCTGGGGTTCACCTACGAGTCGCGTTACGCGGTCGAGGACTGGATCCGGCATTTCCGCAAGGACTTCGGCCAGAACCGGGAAGTCACGTTCTACGAAATCCCCATGATCGGGGGGCTGGCGCGGATGGGCAAGTGGTTTATTGACAGTGGGATGCGCAAGGGAACTCCGAGAGCGGATCAGGAGAACGTGATTACGGTCTATGGCGGCGTGGACCCCTGGAAGGAGAGGGTAGGTTTCAGCGACCCGAACGCGGCATATCTCATTCTGATCGACAAAAATGGGGTTATTCGGTGGCGACACAGCGGGGCGTTCGAGGAAACACCATACCATGGGCTGGACTCGGCAGTGAAAGGCCTGATCGGAATTTCAGGTCCGGAATGATCCTTTTTAAGGGATTTCCACGCATAGTGTAGTGTGCGGGCGTGCGTTGTCGTATCTTGAATGAAAGCCGGACGCGGTGTATACTGGCGCGGGGCTTCATTTTTCGCGAAAAACTGCACGTTCACAACAGGATGGATCTTTTCCATGCGTAGACCCGGTTTATTGACCACTCTCATCATCTTGGCGATGCCCTTTGCCGGCAACGCCCAAAGCAAGGCCGCCATCGAGAAGAAGTTGCAGGCGGAGTACACGACGACGCAGGCGACGGCCGACCAGACCGATATCGTGACGGCGGGGTCGATCCTGGTGCTGAAAAAGGGAAATATTATTATGGCTCCGGTGTCCGGGAGCAACTACTTCCAGAATACCTATAAGGAAGGCAAAATCACCCAGAACGCAGCGGGCAAAATCGTTAAGGGATTGGACCGGTTCAGCCACTTGCCGGGGGCCTCCGCTCCGGCCAATGCTCCAGCCACCCGGACGTTCGTTCCCGGCGAAAAGGTCTGGGTCACGAAGATTGAGTGCAGGGAAGATGGCCTTGTTTTTCAATTGTTTACCGATGCCTACGCGGATGTCCGCTACAAGGCCGACCTGAAGTTCTTCTTCGACAAAAAGGGTGCCGTACCCTCGGCCGACGAGATGTCTAAAATGGTAGGCGAGGTGTTCAAGATTCAACCGGCTGACGACCAGACCGGCGGAGGACAGCAACAGCAGCAGCAGGCGGCCCCGGCACAACAACAACAGGCTCCGGCTCCGATCGCAGCGCCGCCACCAGTCGCCGAAACGCCTCTGGCGCCGATTCCGCCGCCGCCTCCGCCAGCGGACGAGCCGCAGGCTCCGCCCAAGACACTGAAGATCGGCCAATCGAAGGATGAAGTGATCGCGAATTTCGGCCAACCCGAGAAAGTGGTCAAGCTCGGCACGAAAGAGATTTATTATTACAAAGACCTTGGCAAAGTGACGTTCATAAACGGCAAGGTCACGGACGTCCAGTAGCAGGCAGAGTTGAGAGTTATTAAGGAGAATTCCATGAACGCGCACCGATATTTAACGGGCATGATGGCCGTACTGTTGTTCGGGTCCGTGATCGCCAACGGTCAGAAGGCGACGAGCGCTCCGAAGCCGGCGGCCAAGGCGGCGGCGCCGGCAGCGAAGAGCGCTGCTCCGGCAGCAGGCAAGGCTGCGGGGCCCAGCACGGCAAAAGGCCCGACGACGGCCGGAAAAACCGGGCCGACAACGGCGGGCGCACACGGGCCGACCACCGCGGGCGGCGCAGCGAAGGCCGGTCCCTCGACAGCAGGACGCAGCGGAGCGGCGAATACAGCCGGGCGTGGACCAGCGGCCAGCGCCGGGGGTCGGTCTGGCGCGGCAGGCGGACGAGCAGGGAGTCCCGCGGCGGCAAACCGCGGGGGAGCGGCTCACCCTGGTGGAGGACGCGAACCGAACGGCAGCCACACTGCTCGGGCGGCCAACGGTAGTTCCGTGCGGACTCGCGCCAATGGAAGCCGCGCCGATGTGCACGACGCCAAACGCGGCATGGACATTCATCATGGGCTGAACGGCAACCGGCGGGTAGCGTCGGAGCGCGCGGATCATTCGCGTGTCGTCGCCGAGCGCGGGGGCCGGGGTTATTATCAACAAAGGCCGTACGGGTATCGCGGCCATGAATACGCACGGCGCACGTACTACGATCACGGGCGCGCCTACGACCGTTATTACAATCGCTATTCGTACCACGGCGTGTACGTCAACGGATACGCTCCGGCCTTTTATTACGCTCCGGCGTTTTATGGCTGGGCGTACAATCCGTGGGTCACGCCGGTGCCTTACGCGTGGGGCTTCGTGGCCGCTCCCTGGTACGGATACTACGGCGCCTACTTTACGCCCTATCCGGTGTATCCCAGCGCGTCGTTGTGGCTGACGGACTACATCATTTCGCAGAGCCTGGCGGCGAATTACGCGGCGGCACAAGCGGCAGCGGCTCAGCAGCAGCAGGCCATGGCTCCGGACGCGGCGCCGATGACGCCCGATATTAAGGCGCTGGTGGCGGAAGAAGTGAAGCGGCAGCTGGCGCTCGAAAATCAGGAAGCGCAGACCACGGCGGCGAATAACGTGCCGGATCCGGCGTCGAGCGGAATCGCCCGCATGCTAAGCGATAACGTTCAACATGTGTTCGTGGCCGGCGGCGATCTGGACGTGATTGATGCGACGGGCACGGAGTGCGCGGTCAGCGAAGGCGACGCGCTGCAGTTGAGCGGTCCTCCCGCCGCGGACGCCACGGCGGCTACGCTTGTTGTCCTGTCGAGCAAGGGCGGCGTGGAATGCCACAAGGGCGCGACAGTTTCCGTTGCGCTGGCCGACTTGCAGGACATGCAGAACCATATGCGCGAGACCATCGACGCCGGAATGGGCGATCTGAAACAGAAGGGCGGAACGGGTGGATTGCCCGCGGTTCCGGCCTCTGCCAAGGCGCCGACGACGGCTTCAGGGTTCGTCGCCATCGCCCCGCCGCCAGATCCGAACGCCGCGGCTGAAGTAGCCAAGGAGTCCACCGAAGCGGACAAAGCGGAGCAGGAAGTGTCCGGTGCGGTCGCGGCCGACGGAGGCCCATCGGCCGCCGCGCCGGCCGCTCCCGCGGCGCCTCCGGCTGAGATCAGCCTGGGACAGACCATCGACCAGGTGACGGCCATTCTTGGTGCTCCGAAAACCGTAGTCGACCTGGGCAACAAGAAGACCTATGTGTATAAAGACATGAAGGTCATCTTCACCGGCGGCAAAGTAACCGACGTGCAGTAAGAGGTTCTCGCATGTCGGCACCATTTTGCACGGGCTGCGGCGCCACTATCGCCGCAGGAACCCGCTTCTGCGTGAAGTGTGGCCAGCCGGTAGGGTTGGCCGCGCCTCCTCCGCCGCCGGTTCAACCCGCTGCTGCTGTTGTCCAGCCCCCGCCTCCTCCTCCGCATCCGACTATGCCGGTGTCGCAGTTTCCGGCGGCCCAGGATCCGGCCGGGCTGTATCCTCCTCCGCCGCCTCCGAAGCAGGGCGCGGGGGCCGGCTTATGGGTCGGGCTCTTCGGAGTCCTGCTGATCATCTGCGGAGCGGGGTTATGGTACGGCTTCCACGCCGGGTTGTTGGCGGGAAAGGGGGCAAAGCAAGTCGCGCTCACTTCGGAAGCAGTACCCGCGGCTCCGGTGCCTGCGCCCGCGCCCAGCACGACGCCGGATGCGCCTCCACCAAATCCGGATTTCGCAAAGCCGGAAGTACCACCCCCGAATCCGGATTTCGCGAAGAAGGAAGAGCCGCCTCCGAATCCGGATTTCGCAAAGAAGATGCCGCAACCGGCCACCGACGTACCTGTCCGAAACGCGCCCTCCAGGCCGAGGTCGGTGAATCCGGCTCCCGCTTCGCCTCCGCCACAGCCGGAGCCTGTAGCACCGAAGCCGGCGATGAAAGCTGCCAGTCCGACGACGGGGGTGTTGCATGCCGCCGTGGAAGTCGCGCAAAACGGCGAGGTGGTTTTCGAGAATCTTCCCGCCGGGCGATTGAGGTTCACATACGACCACTCCGCGTGGCAGCCGACCATTCACCGGCAGACCAACGGGACACAGACGCTGGTGATGCGGTCACTCAAACCCGGGATTCAGCGAGTCTGCGACGTGCAGTGGGAGATGGTGCAGTGATTTAGAAAATAAAACCGATTTTGGCGACGAGGCTTCTCGGCTCAATGAAGTGCGTGCCGCTGAAGGTGGATAGGAAGTTGAACAGGGCGACCTTGTTGGTCAGGTTGTCGATCGACAGCGATGCGGTCCAGCGCTGGGTCTTTTCGGCGTGGAACAGGTTGTCGCTGCCGATGCCGAGGTTCAGCACGTCGCGAGGCTTTACGCGATCGGGATTGTGATCGTCGTTCTCCTTGCCGATTTGCGGCAGGATGAGCAGCGTCGAGGTCACCGGGCCGGAGCAACTGCGGATCGGATCGGTTGCAGTGGCGTAGGTTCCTCCGCAGGCGAGGCCGATGGAGGTCTGCTGATTCGCCGTGAGCCCGCTCATCGCGAACGCCGCGTCCGGCACGCCGCTGACTACCTCGCCGCTATCGTGGACCGTGAACGCGATCGATTCGGCATTGTGCGGACGCTGGTAGCGCAGGTTGATGGTCGACTGGAAGGCCTGGTCGTGATCGATGCGGAACACGCCATCGGCTCGCGCGGCGCCCTGCGGGATGAGGCCTCCGTCTTCCGGAGGATAGTAGCGGGCGCGCGTGTGGCCGAAGGTCCAATAGGCCTGAAAGCCGTGCAGGTTGATGGTGCTGACGCGGCCGGTGACGCCGTCGTTTTTCGAATTGTGCCAGGCGATGGGGAAGGTGATGGTGGTGTTCAACAAGGTGCTGAAGTCGAAGGCATTGTGGGTGTACTTCCAGAAATAATCGGCGTCGATGAGGAAGAACCGGCCGATCGACTGCTGCAATCCGGTGTTGAACTGATTGCGGAAGCCGGGCGAGATGGGAACTGAGGTCGACCGAAGACGTTGCTGGCCAGACCGCCTGCGCCGGTGGCGCTCGACAGCAGAAGATTTTCGTTGAACGGAGTTTCGAAGGTGCGCGAATACGGGGCGCGGAGCACGGTTCCGGTGCGCTTGACGTTATAGGCAAGGCCCGCGCGCGGCTGCGGACCGATTTTCGACACCAGCCCGTCGTAGCGGTCCAGACGGACGCCGAGGTTGAAGGTTAAATGGCCGAAGGTCATCGAATCCTGCGCATAGCCGGCGTATTGATTGATGTTGGCGGTTCCGTGGAACGCGAACATCTGGCCGTTGCGGGTTAGATCGAAGGGCAGCAGGCCCGGAGCGAACGGGGTCGCGGCGTCATTGGCGGCCGGATTCGGCTGATACCCGAGGCTGGCGCACTGCGTGGGGCTGGTGAGCGCGGTGTCGCCCACCGGCGCTCCCGTAGAATCGATGCAGGGCGAGTTGAACGTGGGGTCGGTGATACCGAAGCCGAAATTTTCGAGCAGGCGGGTCTGCTTTAGATCGACGCCGTACTTGATGTTGTGATGCCCGAGGGTGCTGGAGACGTCGGCCCTGACTCCCCAGTTCAGAAGCTGGCGCTGCTGGTTCTGCGTGGCCGGCTGATCGGCAAGAACGTCGCGGCTGCCGTAGTAGTTGAACTGATCCTTGCGGATATACGGATTGATGGTCAGCAGCGTGTGCGAGTTGATGGTGTGCTGGTAGCCGGTCGCGATGTTCCAGGTGAGCACGCGCTGCCGCTGGTCCTGCGCGAGTTGATCGAGATCGTTGGGGATTCGAATCCAGTTGCGCGCGGCGAACAGGTTCAGGTGAAAGACGTCCTTGCCGGTCGGCTGATAATCCAGGCGGTCGAAAATGGTTTGATTTTGGCCGACGGCGTGATACGGAACAAACTCCGGCGTATCGAGAAAGCGTCCGCTGCACGCCACATAAATGCCACTTCCGCTATGTAAGCCGCTTCCGCGGGTCCACCAGCATCCAAAAAACCGCGGAAGAGATATACAGGCCTCCCATGCTGAGCAACGGCGTCTGCCAGTTGCAAAAATGGGTGACCACCCAGCCGGTGACGAGCGGGCTGAGAATCGATCCGAACTGCCCGGTAGTATTCATCGCGGCGCTGAGCACACCAGTATGCCTGCCGCCGATATCGATGCATGCCGCCCAACTGGCGCTCAACGGGAACATCGATGCAGCGACGGCGATCGCGATCAGCGACGCGGCCATCACCGGTGTGGTAGCGGCGACCGAGGCGAACATCGCGACACCGGCCAAAACATAGCCGGCAACCGCGACACCGGAGCGGCCCAGGCGAAGCCCGAAGCGCCGGGTGATAAAATCGGTCACGGCGCCGCCGCTGATATCGCCGAAAACGCTCAGCAGCAAGGGTAGACCAGAAAAGAAGCTGAGCGATTCTTTCTGAAAACCGCGCTGCTCGGCGAGATACGTCGGCAGCCAGGTCATGACGAAGTACGCGCCGTAGCTGTTCGAAAAATAGGCGAGGCAGAGAAACCAGACGCTGGGCGATTCGACCAGCGCCCGCCATTTGCCGCCGTGGCCGTGTCCGGAGACGCGGCCGGCTTCGATCAACTCTGCTTCGGCGGCATCGACCGCCGGGTGATCGCGCGGCTCGTCGCGAAACCAGCGGAACCAGGCGAGTGCCCACACAAATCCAACGGCGCCGCAGGCGGCGAAGATCGCTCGCCAGGACATGTAGGGAACCATCGCCGCGACCGCGAGGGGCGTAAGGCCGCCGGACAAGTGCGCCGCGGCGAAAAAGAATCCTTGCATCCGGCCGCGCTCACTGACCGGCGTCCAGCGCGAGAATGCCAGCGTTGCGTTCGGCCATGCGCCGGCTTCTCCGGCTCCGAACAAGAAACGGATCGCCAGCAGACTGGAGTAGTTCCACGCAGACGCCGTCGCGATAGTGAAGCACGACCACCAGGTCACGATGCGGGTGAGAACGCGTCTCGGCCCAATACGTTCGCCCCACCACGCGGTCACGATTTCGAACGCCGCATACGCGACAGCGAAGGCGCTGAACGCGAAGCTCATCTGGACGTTCGTCAAATGGAGATCGCGCGACATCTGCGGCGCCAGGACGGAAATGCAGACCCGGTCCAGGTAGGTGATGGCGGCGAGCGCCAACAGGAAACCGGCGGCGCGATAGCGAGTCCTTGTTGGCAGCCGGCTCACGGCTTGTAGACGTTGCCCTTGAGATCGTCGGGCATGTCGGCGAGCCGGCCCAGCATCTTGAGGATGTTCACCACGGCGCGATCGACGATCCGTTCGCCCGCTCCGGGTTCCACCCAGGTGGCGGCGCTCGCCGCGCCATAACCTCCACGAGCCGCCGCCGCAATGGTCGGGAAATATCCGTAATAGCCGTTCGTATAACCTGCCATCAGAGCGGTGCCCACAGGACAGCGGTCGCGCCAGTTCATTTGAAACTCGACGAACGGCTCGCCGGGAAATGTCATGAGGGCAATTTGTTTGTTGATCAGAACGGTTGCCACGGGGACGGAAAAGTCTCGCGCTTTGGGGTCCATGTAGCCCTCGAACTGATCCGGCCCGAGGAACTTCAGCAGTGCGGCGTGGAACTGCTCCGGATTCCAGCGCAGGGGGAATTTCATCGTTTCTTCCGAGGACTGAATGCTTGAATCGCCGCCTTCAGTATGGATTTCCTTCGCCACGCGAGCAGCCTCCTGGCCCAGGTGCTCGCCCGTCCAGGAAAGCATCTTCAGGGCGTCCTGATTGAGAGGCTGCTGGGTGAAGTAGGGATTGATGTCGCCAGGCGCACCTTCGAGGAAGAAACTCATCGCTCCGGGGAGAGCCTGTTCCACCGTGCGATTCATCGCAGCCGGATAATCGGCCGAATATTGCTGGTTGTCTTCGCCCAGCACCACCGGATGGCAGGCGTAATTCACGATGATGGCCAGCGGCTTCCCCTCCTTCGTGTCCACGCGCACGACGGTAACCGTCGGATCTACCGGTGTGGTCGGAATCTTCGTTGGGTTGCGCTCGAACCATCCGACCTTGCCTTCGGCATCCACGCGCAGGCGATTGTGCCCGATGTAAGCGATCCCGGTTCCGGTCCCAATACGAGCTTCCACAAGATGATCGGTCGCTTCTTTGATCGCCTTCTTGATCTTGTCGCGAGCCGCGCGCTCCCATGCGGGAACGCCTTTCTTGTAGGTATCCTGCACGCCGGGTGCGCTGTGTGTATGCGACGCGCTGAGCAGCAGGCACGTGATGCCGCTCGACTTTCGGACAGCTTGCCGGATTTCGTCGGTAGCCTCAGGACCGAAGCTGCGGCCCAGGTCGAGGGTTACCAGGGCGAGCCTCTGCGAGCCCGATTCGAGTACAAGCACTCGCGCATATAAAGGATCGAGCGTGCTCTTCGCCGGCGTGGTGCGGGTTTCGAATCCCCACATCACCTCACCCGTCGCGGGAGTGATGTCCACTTTCGAGACGGCGGCCCGCAGCGCTGCGGCGTTAGCGGAGCAGGCCATCAGCGAAAGACAAAATGCGATCGTTACCTTGAACATGGCCATATCAGTTTAACCGGATGTATACTCTCTAACGTGCGAGTCTTCGCGAAAACCCCAATTTCAGATGTGGGGTGGGCTATCAGCCGGCAGCCGCCCTCTGGGCGGCTCTTGTTTACGGTAACGCAGAGCCTGCTGGAAGCAGGCTGCCGGCTAAATAGCCCGCCCCACATACTGGCCAGTATTTTCTTGGTCGCGACTCTTTGTTCCGCTCAGGACGCAGCGGAAAGCGGGCGGTTGACGTTTCGCATCCTGTGCGCGCCCTGCCACGGCATCCACGCCAATGGCGGGCGCGGTCCGGATTTGACGCTGGGCACTTATTCGGCGGGCGATCAGGACGCGGATTTGTACCGCGTGATTTCGAGAGGCGTGCCGGGAACCGAGATGGCCGCCTACGCCGGCCGCGTGAGCGACGACGAAATCCGACAAATGGTCGCGTATATAAGGTCGGTGGGCCATGCGCAGACCGCGATCAAGGGCGACATCGGAGCAGGGGAGCAGATCTTTTGGAACAAAGGAGGCTGCGGGCAATGCCATCGCGTCGGGACGAAGGGAAGCAGTCTGGGGCCCGACCTGACGCGAGTCGGACGCCAGCGAAGCATCGCGTATCTGACAGCCTCCCTGCTGAAACCCGATGCCGATGTGACGCCCGGTTATGCTACCATCACCGTGGTCACGCGCGACGGCAAGAAAATCGTGGGCGTCGAAAGAAACTTCGATAACTTCTCCGCTCAGTTCGTCGATTTGTCCGGCAAATATTATTCCTTCTTACGCGAGGATGTGACTTCCATGACGCGCGAACCCCGATCCCTGATGCCTTCCACGTACGGCAAGATGTTGAGTGAATCCGAAGTAAACGACCTGCTCGCTTATCTGAACAGCCTGCGAGGTACGCGATGAAACCGTTGATCATGCTGATGCTCGGCACGCTGGCGCTGGCGCAGGATTGGACCAGCTACGGCAAGAACGACTTGGGATGGCGCTACAGCGAGCTCGACCAGATCAACACCAGGACGGTGGCGCGTCTCATGCCGCAATGGATGTACCAGACTAATACGCCCGGCAAGAACGAAACCACGCCGCTGGTGTTCGACGGCATGATGTACGTCACCGGGCCATCGAACAATGCGTGGGCCTTGGACGCGGTCACTGGCCGTCCGATCTGGTCCTATAAGAAGGCTCTGCCCGCCAACGTGAATCTCTGCTGCGGCCAGGTGAACCGGGGGTTTGCGCGCCGCGGGAACACTCTTTACAAGGTGAATCTGGAGGGCGCGCTGGTCGCGCTCGACGCCAAATCCGGCACCCAGCTTTGGGAATCGACGCTCGAGGATTATAAAAAAGGTTATTCCGCCACGTCCGCTCCGCTGGTGGTGAAAAACCTGGTGGTGACGGGAATGGCCGGCGCGGAATACGGCACTCGAGGCTTCATCGACGCCTACGACGCCGATACGGGCAAGCGTGCGTGGCGTGTCTACACCGTCGCCGCCGCCGGTGAGCCTGACGGGGCGAGCTGGTTCGGCGATTCCTGGAAACGCGGCGGAGGCTCGACCTGGATCACGGGCACTTACGATCCTGCGTTGAACCTGATTTATTGGGGCACGGGCAATCCTGGTCCCGACATGGATGGCGAGGTCCGGCGCGGCGACAATCTGTACACGTGCAGCTTGATCGCGATCGACGCGGACACTGGAAAAATCAAGTGGCATTTTCAGTTCACGCCGCACGACGTGCATGATTGGGACGCCGTCGGCGATCCTGTGCTGACCGATCTGGTGATCGAGGGACGTCCGGTAAAGGCCGTGATTCAGGCCAATCGCAACGGCTTCTTTTACGCGCTCGACCGCACTAACGGAAAGGTTTTGCTCACGAAGGCTTACACACGAGTCACCTGGGCTGACGGAATTGGTCCCGATGGGCGCCCGGTTCCAATCGCGGGCCAGGACCCAACGGAGGAAGGCAATCGCACCTGCCCGGGCATGGGAGGAGGCCACAACTGGCAGGCCACGGCGTACAGCCCGCAGACCGGCCTCTTCTATTTCACGTCCACCGAACGGTGCATGCTGTTCTACAAAACGAAGCAGGAGTTCAAGGAGGGCCAGTGGTATCAAGCCTCGACCATCGGCCGCGATGAGCCAGGCAATGGTCGCGTCGATGCCATCGACCCCAAGACCGGGAAGCTCGCGTGGTATTTCGAAACCGTGACCAGTCCGACTGGAGGGGTTTTGGCAACGGCCGGAGGCCTGGTGTTTGTAGGCGACGCGGAGGGATACCTGATCGCTCTGGACGCGAAAAGCGGCAAGCCCGTGTGGCGGTTTCAGACCGGCGGCACCATCATCGCCCCGCCCATCAGTTATGCGCTGAACGGGCGGCAATATATTGCGGTCGCGGCGGGGCAGACGATGATCACGTTCAGCCTGCCTAGACTCTGACCTGCGTCGAGACGAGTCTCGACGCGGCACGCACGAGTGCGTACGCCACATAACCAACTACACTGTGTAGAAATGAACAAACGAATCTGCGTCGGCCTGCTATTTTCGTTTTCGCTGATGGGGCAGACATACGACACGGTGCTCGCCAATGGCCGCGTGATGGACCCGGAGTCCGGGCTTGATGCGATTCGCCATATCGGAATTCGCGGCCGGCGCATTGAGGCTATTTCGGCGACTCCTCTTCAGGGACGCACTGTGGTGGATGTCCGCGGGATGGTGGTCGCACCCGGATTCATCGATCTTCATTCGCACGGGCAGGACGACGAAAACTACCATTTCAAGGCGCACGACGGCGTCACCACAGCGCTTGAACTGGAGATCGGCGTTTCGCCTGTTGCACCCTGGTATCAGGCTCGCGAGGGGAAAGCGCTCATCAACTTTGGCGCGAGTTCCGGACATGTACCCGCGAAAATGGCCGTGCTGCACGATACCGGAGATTTTTTGCCGCGCGACCACGCGGTCCACGACATGGCGACGGATGAACAGCAGCTCTCGATCGTCAACGCCGTCCGCCAGGGGCTCGACGACGGCGCGCTCGGCATCGGATTCGGCATCGCTTACGTGCCGTCCACGACGCGCGAAGAAATTCTGCGGCTGTTCCAGCTTGGATCGGACCGGCATGTGCCGGTGTTCGTGCACATGCGCGGAAATACCGGCCTGCCGGAGGACGGAGCCATCCCTTCGGTGCAGGAAGTGGTCGCCGATGCGGCAGCTACCGGCGTCTCGCTGCACATCGTGCACATCACGAGTTCCGGAGGACGCCAAACGGCGAACTGCCTGAAGATCATCGAGGGTGCGCGGAAGCATGGCATCGATGTGTCGACCGAGATGTATCCGTACACGGCCTCGGCGACACGAATTGAATCGGCGTTGTTCGACGATGGCTGGGAGAAGAGAACCGGGCTGCGCTACGATCAGCTGCAATGGGTGGCGACGGGCGAGCGCCTGACGGCCGAGACGTTCGCGAAGTATCGCAAAATTGGCGGATCGGTAATCAGCCACGGCATGTCCGAGGAAACGGTGCGCCTGGCAGTGGCGAATCCCGGCGTCATGATCGCCAGCGACGGGCGAATCACCAACGGCAAGGGACACCCCAGAAGCGCCGGAACGTTCGCACGTGTCCTCGGCGTTTACGTCCGCGAACAGAGAGCGCTATCTTTGATGGATGCGATCCGCAAAATGACGCTGATGCCCGCCCAGCGCCTGGAGGCGTCGGTCCCGGCGATGCGGAACAAGGGCCGCATCAAAATCGGCGCCGATGCTGATATCGTAGTGTTCAATCCGGATAAAGTCATCGATAAGGCGACGTTTGAAAATGCGGCGCAGTATTCGGAAGGCATCGAGAACGTGATGGTCGCGGGCGTGTTCGTCCTGCGAAATGGAAACTTTGTCAACGGCGTCTACCCGGGAGCGGGATTGCGCACGAAGTAGGAGGTTTTATGGTCTCAAGACGAAGCTTGCTGAAGGCGTCTGCCGCGCTGATGGCTGGTCCGGCATTTGCCGATACGCGCGTGGCCGAAGTCGAGGCGAAAATCGCACGTCACGATTTGAAGGACCTCCATAAAGAGGATCTGCCGACCCCTTGCATGCTGGTCGACCAGGAAATTTTCGACGCCAACCTGCAAAAGATGGCGAATCATTGCCGCACAACCGGAATACATCTGCGCGGCCACGTGAAAGTTCACAAGAGCACGGAGATTGCGCGCCGCCAGATCGCGCTGGGAAGTATCGGCGTCACCTGCGCCACGGTGGCCGAATGCGAACTGATGTCGGGTGCCGGAATCAAGAACATCCTGCTGACGCGGCAGCCGACCAGCAAGAACAATATCGGCCGCGTGATTGCGCTTGCCAAGCGCGACCCGACGTTTGGGACTGTGGTCGACGATCCGATCGCCGCGGATTGGCTCGAAGCCGCTGCGTCCGCTGAGAACTTGAAGCTCAGAACCGTGGTCGACATTTATGCCGGCCTGACCCGTCATGGAATCGAGAAGGGCGAGCCCGCGCTCGATCTGGCCAAGAAAGTGGATCGTTCCAAGAATCTAAAGTTGGTTGGAATGATGGGTTACGCGGGCACGGCTGCGCACACGCACGGGTGGACGGAGCGGCTGCAGAAGTCGCGTGAAGATACCGCGGGCATGCTTGAAACGGCGGCTGCCGCCCGCGCGGCCGGCTTGCCAATAGAAATCGTCACCGGAGGCAGCACGGGGACGTACAACATCGATTCTGAGATCAAAGGCCTCACCGAACTGCAGGCTGGGTCCTTCGTGTTCATGGATACGGGATACCGCACCATCGGCGGCAAGGACGATCCGCACGCGTACACCGATTTCGGCATGGCGCTGACGGTCATGACCACCGTGATCAGCCAGCGCCATGCGAACCATTGCACCATCGACGCCGGGAACAAGGCGCTGCTCAAGCCGACCGATCAGGTGAAAGGACGGCCTGAGGTTAAGGTGGAAAACCAGGGCGCCGAATACGGCATCCTTGTTTGGAACGATACCGAGCGCGCCTTTAAACTCGGTGAGCGGGTGGAACTGTATCCTTCGAATCTGGATATGAGCACCAACGTCTACGATCGCTACTACGTGACGCGTGGGGAACAAGTCGTCGACGTGTGGCCCATCATGGGACGCGCGGGCGCGGCGCAGCGCTAAGAGGAGTGTGGCATGTTCGCAGGCATCGACACGAGCGTCGACGCGGCACGCCGGGGGGGTAGTGCGCTAAATCTCAGATTTAGCGCACTACCGCCGGGGGCGTGCGCCACGTTCATCGTGCAGCGCAAGTACAATGTTTGCCATGGGACGGCAGTTGAAGGATCTGCGCGGCATCGGGAAAAAGATGCTGCAGGATTTTGACAGGCTGGGAGTACGGTCGGTTGCGGAATTAAAATCGCAGGACGCGCAGGAACTGTACGCGCGCATGTGCGAACTGACCGGCACGCGGCAGGATCCGTGCGTGCTCGATACGTACCGCTGCGCCATCGAACAGGCGCGAAATCCGGATTTACCACCGGAGCAACGGGACTGGTGGTATTGGTCGCGGCTGCGAAAATCCGGCCGCTAGCATGCCCCCTCCATTACTGTCGGGGCTCGGTAGTAGAGTCGTGGCGACAGTAATGGAGGGGATGACGGGGCGCTAATTGCCGGCCGTTACTTTCTCCGCGCTCTCGATCACCAGGAAATCCACCAGCGCATCTTGCGCTTTCAGTGAAAGTCCTAACTGCTCCCGCATCGCGGTGATGAGGAGGGACGGGTCCAGGGGACTGGGCCGGCTGTCATCCGGAGTCAGATCGAGGGTGAAATCGAAGTCGCCTTCGAGGCCGGTTTCGTTCATGAACACACGCCCCATCTGCCGCGCGAACGTGTCGGTCAACTGCGAGACCGAGAACCGGGTGCAGACGACGTGGTAAGTGGGGAACTTTCCCTCCTGGTCCGTTTGCGGCATGATCCGGATGGAGTGAATTTCGCCGTCTTTGGGAGGGAAGAGCTTCGGAGCGCTTTTTCCGACCGAGATGACGTAGACGGGCAGCTTCTTCTTTTCCCGGTGGACCTTCAGTTGAAACCGGTCGGCGAGCAACGCCCGCACCATCTTCTTCTGCTGATCGTCGGTGGCGTTGCCTTCGGCCTTCGCGATAATGTCGTAACGCTCGCTCCCCAGCCAGGAGGGTCCGTCAGAGTGCTGTTGCGGCTGGATGTCGTAGGCCCATTCGAGCAGAAATTTCAGTGTTGTGGCGCTGGCCCGGAATCGTCCGCCCGGTTGGGTGAACTGGACCATCCCGGCGTGTTCGCCCGGAGGCTCGGGCGTGCCCGGCTTGCACGGCGTGATGGAGGCGACTTCAAACGCCAGGTCCTGGGCGTGTCCGATCGGCAAACTGAGAAGCGTGGCAAGGGCGAGTGTTCTGATCATATGTAAAGACTATAAGAGGCCGGAGGTGCGGCGGGAGTCGAGAAATGCCAAGCTTCGTCAAGAACTGTCAAGCGGCTTGACACATCTTAACCGCGCATCGATGCTACGGGCTCTAAAATGAAAATGACTCCATGGAGCGGCTGCTGGTTGTTGACGACGATCGCGAGCTCTGCCAACTGGTGACGCGGTTCCTCGAGCGCGAAGGGTTCGAGATCAGCTGGGCTTCGAACGGCGAGGCAGGCGTCGACCGGGCGCTGGCGGAAGATTTTTCTCTGATCCTGCTCGACGTGATGATGCCGGACACGGACGGCTTCGACGTGCCGCGGCGCATCCGGCAACAGTGCCGCACGCCGGTGTTGATGCTGACGGCGCGGGGCGATACGCACGATCGCGTGCGCGGGCTGGAGATGGGCGCGGACGATTATTTGCCGAAGCCCTTCGATCCCGCGGAATTGGTCGCGCGCATCCGGGCGATCCTGCGTAGGGCGGCTCCGCGGCGACCGGCGGCGGCGCTGGCGATCGGGGATATCGAGCTCGATGGAGGGTCGCGGACAATACACCGCGGTGGAGCCCTGGTGGATCTGACCACCGTGGAATTCGACCTTCTCGTCAAGCTGATGGGGGCGGCCGGGAGCACGGTCAGCCGGGAGGACCTGGTGCGCGATGTTCTGGGAAGAGATTTTTCCCCGTTCGACCGCAGCATCGACACGCACGTCTGCAACCTCCGGCGGAAGCTGGGGCCTCTCGACGATGGCGGCGAACGGATCAAGGGAGTGCGCGGTGCCGGCTACCTTTACGCCTCGCCTGCAAGGCCGGGACTGAAGTGAGACGCCTGTTTGTGACCATCTTTCTATGGTTCTGGCTCACCCTTCTGGCGGTCGCGCTGGTCCTGGTGCTGGTGTTCGCGCACAGCGGGATGGGAACCAGGGCGCTGGTCCGGCTGACGCTTCACGATCTGCTGTTGTTCTTCGTGGCAGGAGGAATTTTCTGCTACTTTATCAGCCGCCATCTGACCAGGCCGCTTCACAAGCTGAGCGAAGCGGCGGCGAACATCGCGGAAGGGCGCCTGGACACGCGCGTCGATCCTTCCCTTCGAAAGCGGCGGGATGAGATCGCGGAGCTGGCTCGCAACTTCGATCGGATGGCGGAGCGAATTGAGGCGCTCATTACCGGACAACGCCGGTTACTGGGCGACGTTTCGCATGAGTTACGTTCGCCACTGTCGCGATTGATTGTTGCGCTCAGCCTGGTGAAACAGGGTCCGGCGGAAGAGGCGGCGGAGAACCTCGATCGGATCGCACTGGAGGCGCGCAGGCTGGACAATCTCATCGGTCAACTGCTGGCATTGACGCGGATCGATAGCGGTGTGGATCGAGGCTCGCCGGCGCCGTTCGACCTGACGAACCTGGTGCAGGAAGTGGCCAACGACGGCGATTTCGAAGCGCGCGCGCGGAATCGGCGGGTGACGATCGAACACGCCGGCGCGTGCACCATTCGTGGGTTCGAAGAACTGCTGAGAAGCGCGGTAGAGAACGTGGTGCGCAACGCAGTCCGGCATACGGCCGAAGGGGGCGCGGTCGAAATTTCGCTTCAAATCGCGAATGCGCGGGCGCTTATTTGCGTCCGGGACTCCGGGCCGGGAGTGCCGGACGCGATGCTGGGCGAGATCTTCCTGCCGTTCCGTCGCGCCGGGAACTCCGAAGGCGCAGGGCTGGGGCTCGCGATTGCCGAACGCGCGGTAAATGTTCATCAAGGCACGATTCGCGCGCGGAACGTTCGCGAGGGCGGGCTGATGGTGGAGATCGATCTGCCGTTAGTGTAGGCTTCATAACTCAAGAGCCGCCTTGAAAGGACGGCTGCCGCCACGATTGGCGGCCCCACTGCCAGTGGTACGGTAATCGTATTCCATGAAAATCAGCGTTCTCGATCAATCGCCGATCTCCGAAGGCTCTACTGGCGCCAATGCGTTGCGCAACACGCTGGAACTGGCGCGGTTGGCGGACACGCTCGGCTATGAGCGTTACTGGGTGGCGGAGCATCACGGCACTCCGATGCTTGCCTGCGCCAGCCCGGAGGTGATGATCGCGGCGATCGGATCGCTGACCGGCCGGATTCGAATCGGGAGCGGGGGCGTGATGCTGCCGCACTACAGCCCTCTCAAAGTCGCCGAGACGTTCAGCATCCTGAGCGCACTGTTTCCGGATCGCGTGGATCTGGGCATCGGACGCGCGCCCGGCACGGATCACGCGACGGCGTTCGCCATGCAGCGCGATCGCCGCCAGCCTGCGCCCGACGATTTCCCGCAGCAACTGGGAGAATTGCTCGGGTACCTGGAAGACAGTCTGCCGAAGGGCCATCCGTTCGCGCGGCTGGCGGCTTTGCCGGGGCGGCCGCATGTCCCGGATGTCTGGCTGCTGGGCTCCTCCGCGCAAAGCGCGATTTGGGCCGCGGACAATGGCCTGCCTTACTGTTTCGCCGATTTCATCAATCCCGACGGGGCTGCCTATGCGGCGATCTACCGGGAACGGTTTTGCCCCTCGGTGGCGCTGGCCGCTCCGCGCATGATGGTGGCCGGGTGGGCGGTTTGCGCGGAGACCGAGGAAGAGGCACAGAGAATCGCCTCCAGCGCACGGATGACGCGCACGTTGTTAAATGAGGGAAGGCTCATCACCGTGCCGAGCATCGAAAAAGCGCAGCGCTTTCTCGCCGAGCGGGGACCGAACCCCGACACCGTCGCCCGTCCGCGGCGCGCCATTATCGGCACGCCGTCGACAGCAAAAAGAGGGATTGAGGAACTGGCGAGGCTTTATGGCGCCGACGAGGTCATGATCGTCACGATCACTTACGAGCAGGCGGACCGGCTGCGGTCGTATGAGTTGCTCGCGAAAGCGTTCGAGCTCTAGTGGTGTGCGTCACAAAGAATTGACATTATGTAAATGTCTGGAGTGCTGTCGTGGCGCACGCCCCCGGCGTGCCGCGTCGACACTCGTGTCGATGCTGGCTTATAGTTTCTAACGCTGGCGGGACAGGCGTCGAGATGAGTCTCGACGCGGCACGCACGAGTGCATGCGCCACATAACAGCCCGGATTTGCGACGCACTATCGCCCGGAAAAAACCCGCGCCAGATCGTCGGAAGTCACTGTGGGAGCCCAGAATTTCTCGATGTGCTCAATAACCAACTCTGTTCCACGGGCATGAGAAACATAGGGCGCCCGGGCGGGATTGTACATGGCGTCGGTCAGGTCCCGGATCAACACGCAATTCACGCCCCAGCGGGTCATTTGCCGGATGCCAAAAGTCCGGTTAAGAATACACATGTTGGTGTGCACGCCCATGAACAGCAGCGTCTGGATACCGCGCGATTTGAGAGCACTGTAAATCTCGCGGCCGTTATCGGAAATCAGGTCCTGGCTGGCGACGGAGATCGCGGAATTTTCGCGAGACCAGACGCGCGTGTTCGGAGGGAGCTTATTATTCGCCACGTCGCATCCGCCATCGCTGTCGTCGATGGGTAGCGGCGGATCGACGAGGGGAAGCGCCGCGGGCGGAGGGACGGCGGCGATCTTCAGCATGTTGATTCGCTCGGGAGCCTGGCTGTAAAAGGCCATGGTCTCCGAGGGGGCATGAATGATGAGCACTCCGCGTTTGCGAGCAATTTCAAGGAACGGTTCCATCTTGCGGGCGAGAACGCCGACCCGTTCCTCGGCGCCGGTGCACCAGTGGTGGTCCCACATGTCGCAAATCACCAGGGCGGTCTTCGCCGGATCCAGGTCGCGAGGGACGGTTACCGGCTCAAACTGGCCGCTTCCTTTGAATATTTCAACGCGGCTGCGAAGAGGAACACGACCGCCGGTCTGCCCGAAGGCAAGGGCCGAGAGGATGACGAGAAGGCCGGCGCGCGCGTTCATCGAATTATTTCGATCCGGCGATCGGATAGCCATGCCAGACGTATTCCAGAGCTTCGGGCAGGGTTTGTTGTTTCACCGTGCGGTCGGTGTGGCCGGCGTTGCGGGCGAATACGAACTGATAGTGGTAGCCCTTGGCGGCCAGAACCTTGGCCATGTTCTCATTGGCGACCACCCAGTCGTGCATGTGATCTCCCATGGGATTGGGATTGAAATTATCGCGGTCGCCGACCTCCATCCAGAGCCGGATCGGCTTGACAGGAGAGTTGGGAATGAGGTTGTCGTGAAATCCCCACGCGCCGTGAGGGGTTTCAGGGTTCCACGGCCATTGCTGGTTGACGTAGGTGCCGGAGTAAGTCAGCACGCGGTGATAAAGCTCGGGGTGATACCACGCCATGATCAACGCACAGGAGCCTCCGGAACTGCCGCCCATGGTCGCGCGGCCTTCAGGATCCTTGGTGAGCTTCACGTTGTACTGCTTCTCGACGAGCGGCAGCACTTCCTTCTCGACCCATTCGGCGTAGAGGCCGGACATGGTGTCGTATTCCAGGCCGCGCTGGCTGCCCTGGGCGTCGCCGCTGCCGTTGCCGATCGAGATGGCGATCATCACCGGCACTTTGTGCTCAGCGATCAGATTGTCGAGCGCCGTAAATAACGCCTTATCCGGTCCGTCCGCCCCGACGATGAATGGAGCTGCGGTGCCGGGGACATATTGTTTCGGAACGTACACGGCCATTTTGCGCGTGTAAGGAGCAGGATGACTGGTGGTGACGATCAGCTTGGCGGGATTGTCGGGATCGTTCGTGCCGAAGGTGTTCGGCTCGCGGGCGATGCCGGGGTAAATCTTGCTGTCGGCCGACGACATGGTGAATTCGTAGACCGAGCCCTGGGGCACGCCTTCCTTCACGGCCATCTCCGGCGCGGGGCTGTGCGTGGGGCCGAGGATGAAATCGCCGTCGGCGTTGGCCGGAGGGTTGACGCCGTCGGGCAGATCCTTCGCCGCAACATAGCCGGGCGTGTTGGGATCGCGAGTCGGCGGAGGGGTGCGGGCCGGGCGCGGAGGCGTGGCGGGAACTTGAGCCACGCCAATCATCGAGCCGATCAGGAATGCGGCGCTAAAGAGGCGGAACATGATCAACCAGCTTAACGCAATCATATACGGTAAAGTAGTGCATATCATGCGATTTCGAGGACTTGCTGTCACGCTCGCGCTGGGGGCGATCCCCGCGCTGGCCGCCCCGCCCGCCCTGGACCGGCAGTTCGAGCTGACCGTGCGGCCGTTTGTCGCGAAATATTGCATCGGCTGCCATAGCGGCGAGAAGCCCGCGGCACAGTTCGATTTGAAGTCGTACACCAGCCTGGACACAGTGACCCACGACTATCCTCGCTGGGCGCAGGTTTTGGAGAGGCTGACCGCGAATGAAATGCCTCCCAAGCCGCTGGCGCGGCCGCCGGCCGAAGCTCAGCAGCAGGTGATGGAGTGGATTCGCGCCGTGCGCGCGGAGGAGATTCGCAAAAACGCGGGCGATCCAGGCACGGTGCTGGCCCGCCGGTTGAGCAACGCTGAATACAATTACACCATTCGCGACCTGACCGGCGAGGACATGCAACCGACCAAGGAATTTCCAGTGGATCCGGCCAATCCGGCGGGTTTCGACAACTCCGGCGAATCGTTGACCATGTCCTCGGCGCTGCTGAACAAATACCTGCAAGCGGCGCGCGGCGTGGCCGACAACATGGTTCTGACGGGCGATGGCATCGACTTCGCGCCGCATCCGATGCTGGTGGAGACGGATCGCGACCGCTACGCGATTCAGCGCATCGTGAATTTCTACCACCGGCAGCCGACCGATTACGCGGATTATTTTCTGGCGGCGTGGCGATTCAAGAATCGAGCGGCGCTGGGCAAGCCGGCAGCGACGCTCGCTTCGATCGCGGCGGAGGCGAAGATCAGCGCGAAGTATCTGCCCATGGTGTGGCAGATCTTACAGGAGAAGAACACCGTTGGTCCGGTCGCCAAGCTGCAGGGAATGTTTCGCGATTTGCCAGGCGCCGATCAGTCAGACGCGGTGCACGCGAAATGCGTCGAGATGCGCGAGTTCGTAATCAAGATTCGCAGCCACACTGCGATGCAGTTCACGGCGCCGATCGTGAAGGGGCTGCCCGCCGGGTCGCAACCGCTGCTGAACTGGAAGTTGAAGGAGTTCGCCACGCATCGCCGCGAGAGCGATCCTAACGATCTGCTGAACGATACCGATCCACCTCCGCCGGTGCCCACCATTCCGAAATATCCCGGTCTGCACAGGGAAGCCGCTCCGCGCTGGGCGGCGCTTTCGGCGAAGGCCCGTGCGGGCGATCCCGATCTGATCGTTCCGGCCGCCGAGCGCGCCCGCTATGAAGCGGCGTTCTCACGCTTCGCATCTGTCTTTCCCGATAACTTCTACGTCCAGGAACGCGGACGTTACTTTCCGGACGATTCGGAAGACAAAGGACGCCTGCTGAGCGCGGGCTTCCACAACACCATGGGTTACTTTCGGGACGATACTCCGCTTTCGGAATTGATCCTCGACGAAAAGGGTCAGAAGGAGTTGGAGCGGCTGTGGAACGAGTTTGACTACATCGCCCGCTACACCGAGCGCACCTGGGTGCAGTACTTCTTTAACCAGAGCGGCGAGGTGCAAGGGAAGGGCGCGGAGTCCGGCACGGCTCGGCCAACGGATCGCGAGATAACGGACGCGGTCGTCATCATGGAGATGAAGGCGGCGTACATGTCAAAGGCCGATGCCGATCCGAAGAACGATCAGGTCGCTTTCGAGGCGATTCGCGATCATTTCGACCGCGTGAACAACACACTCCGCGGTCTGGAAAAAGAACGGAAGGACGCCGAGCCGAAGCATCTCGAGGCGCTTCAGAAATTCGCCGCGCGCGCCTATCGGCGTCCGCTGACGAAGGCCGAGCGCGACGATCTGCTGGCGTACTATCGCTCCTTGCGCGACAAGAGCCAGTTGTCGCACGAAGACGCGATGCGCGATTCCATGGTTAGCGTGCTGATGTCGCCCGATTTTCTGTATCGCATCGATCTGCTCGATACCGGCGCGGTTTCGTCAGCGAAGATTCAGCCGTTATCGGCTTATGCCCTGGCCAGCCGGCTGAGTTACTTCCTGTGGTCCAGCATGCCCGACGAGGAACTGCTGCGCCATGCGGCGTCGGGCGATTTGAAACGGCCCGATGTTTTATTGGCCCAAACCCGCCGCATGTTGAAGGATGAAAAAGTGCGCGGCATGGCCACCGAATTTGCGGGGAACTGGCTGGACTTCCGCCGCTTCGAGACGAATAATTCGGTGGACCGCGAGCGCTTTCCGAGTTTCAATAACGATCTGCGCGAGGCCATGTTTCAGGAGCCGGTACGGTTTGTCGAAGACGCGATTCGCAACGATCGCTCCGTGCTCGACATGCTGTACGGCAAGTATACGTTTGTGAATCCCGCGCTGGCGAAGTTTTATGGGATGCCGGAGGTAAAAGATTGGGTGCGCGTTGCCGACGCCGATAAATACCAACGCGGCGGTCTGCTGCCAATGTCGGTGTTCCTCACCCAGACCTCGCCCGGCCTCAGAACCAGTCCGGTAAAACGAGGATATTGGGTGGTTCATCGGGTGCTGGGCGAAACGATTCCTCCTCCGCCACCGGTGGTTCCTGAATTGCCGCACGACGAAGCGAAGTCGGAGTTGCCTCTGCGCGATATGCTGGCGAAGCATCGCGCGAACCCGGTGTGCGCGGGCTGCCATGCGCGGTTCGACGTGTTCGGACTGGCGTTTGAAGGCTACGGACCCGTCGGCGAGGCGCGGACGAAGGATCTGGCCGGACGTCCGGTCGATACGAACGCGGTTTTTCCCGGCGGCGTCCAAGGTGCTGGAGTCGACGGCGTGCTGGCCTACATCAAAGAACACCGGCAGGCGGATTTCGTCGACAGCGTCAGCCGCAAGTTGCTCGCCTACGCGTTGAACCGTTCGCTGCAGCTCTCCGATGAAGCCGTGATCGGTCGGATGGAAGCGATACTTCCGGCCAAACAGTATCGCATCGATGCTCTGCTGGAGACCATCGTCACCAGCCCGCAATTTTTGAACAAGCGAAATCCGGATTCGCCCGCGCTACAATCCAAGAGGTGATGAAGATGCCCCGACCAACCAAACTCTCCCGCCGCGCGATCCTGCGCGGAGTCGGCTGCACCATGGCTCTGCCGTGGCTTGAATCGCTGGACGCGTTCGCCGATACGCCGCCGGCCTCGGCATTCCCGAAGCGGTTCGGGGTTGTGTTCCTGGGCTGTGGTGTTAATGAGGATCATTGGAGCGCGGAAGGCTCGGGCGCGGCCATGAAGCTCAGCAGGACGCTCGAACCGCTGGAGCCGTTGAAGCAGAAGATCAATGTGATCGACGGTCTGTTCGTCAAGGCGCTCACCGGACAGGGCATTCATCCGGCACAAACCGGAAGCTTGCTATCGGGCGCACACATCTCGAAAGGTGCCATCGTCCATTCGGGCATCAGCGTGGATCAGATGATCGCCAATCGCACCGGCGACGATACCCCTCAGTCCAGCATCGTGCTTGCCTGCGAGCAGCCGATGACGGGCTACCACGAGACGAATTTCTCGCTCGCCTATAGTTCCCACATCTCCTGGCAGAGCCCGGATTCGCCGGTTCCAGTGGAGGTTTATCCGTCGCTCGCCTGGGATAACCTGTTCGACAACCGCGGCAGCCTGCTGAACCTCAGCATCCTGGACCGGGTGAAAGATCGCGCCGAGACCCTTACCAAGAAGATCAGCTCCAGCGACAAGACCAAGCTGGACGAATATCTGACCAGCGTGCGCGAAGTGGAAAAACGCGTGGAAGGAATGCGCAAGACCAAGGACACCGCGGACGACAAGGCGAAGGCGAAGAACGCCGTCGCGGCCGCGATGGACCGCCCGGCCAATGGACTGCCCGAGGACCTGCGCGATCACGCCCGCCTGATGTGCGACATTATCGCCATTGCGTTTCAGACCAACAAGACGCGTGTCGCGTCGCTGCTGATTTCGCGCGACCTTTCGGCCATGTATTATCCGTTCCTGGGAGTGAAGGACGGGCACCACGCCGCGTCTCACGACAATAACTCCGACGGCTACGAACGCATCGCCCGCTTCCATCTCAGCCAGTATGCTTACCTGGCGTCGAAGCTCGACAGCATGAAGGAAGGCGACGGAACAGTGCTCGACAATTCCTGCCTGATGTTCCTTTCCAACCTCTGGATCGGCCGCAAGCACGACAACTTCCGGTTGCCTCTGGTGCTTGCCGGCGGACTGGGAGGGACGCTCGAAACCGGGCGCGCGCTGAATTATTTGGACGCGGGCGAGGACAATCGAAAGATGTGCAGTTTGTACCTGTCTGTGATGGATCGCTTCGGCATCAAACTGGACCAGTTCGGCGACGCGCAGACGCGGCTCGAACGCCTCTAAAATCCTCCGGCCTCGTGATTTTTCATCCTTTCGCGTGAAACAAAACGCGCATCTCGTGCGTAAACCTAATATGCGCTACGCCTGTCGTACCCTGCTCAAGAGCCCCGGATTCTCCGCCATCGCGGTTCTCTCGATCGCGCTCGGGGTTGGCCTGAACACGGCTATGTTCAGCTTTGTCGACGCCATTCTGCTGCGGCCTTTGCCGGTGCCGGATTCCGGACGCATCGTGGTGGTGGATTCCACCGCGCCGGGTACGCGCCTGGGCAACATGTCTTACCCCGATTACACGGACCTTCGCGATCGGACGCAAACGCTTTCGGCACTGGTCTGCTACGAACTGGTTCCGATGGGCGTCAGCGCCAGTCGCGAGGGCGAGGCGCAAATGAACCTCGGCGTGATGGTCAGCGCCAATTATTTTTCGGGGCTCGGGATCGATATTCCCGTCGGCCGCGGTTTCCGGCCGGACGAAGATATCACCGCGGGGAAAGATCTGGTGGCTGTCATCAGCCATTCGTACTGGGAGCGCGAGTTCGGTTCGGACCCGGGCGCGATGGGGCGAAAACTACGCTTGAACAGCGCGGATTTTACCGTCATCGGTGTCGCGCCCAAGGGCTTCCTTGGACCCGAAGCCTTTGTGGTTTCGGACGTCTACGTGCCCATGCACGCCTATCCGAAGGCGCTTCCCAATACCACCGAGCATTACCTCACCGCGCGCGGGCATCGGGAATTCACCCTCGTCGGGCGCCTGAAGCCCGGAGTGACCACGCCCCAGGCCAATGCCGAGCTCTCAACGATCGCTCACAACCTCGAACAGCAATACCCGGACAGCAACCGCAACCGGACCGTCACCGTTTTGAATTATCTGAGCGCTCGATTTGAGCAGGATCCGACCGACGGGACGCTGGCGCTCATGCTGCTGGCGATCAGCGGACTGGTTCTGCTGATCGCCTCCGCCAACGTTGCCAATCTGATGCTCGCGCGCGGCACGGCGCGGGCGAAGGAAATCGCCATCCGGATCGCCATCGGCAGCAGCCGCTGGCAACTGGTGCGGCAGTTTCTCACCGAAAGTCTGCTACTCGCGTTGGCCGGCGGAGCGGCGGGGCTAGGGGTGGCATACGCCGGCGTGCAGTTTCTGTCATCGGTGCATCTGCCGTCCGATTTTCCTCTGTCCTTCGGCGTGAGGATGGACGGGCGCCTGTTGATTTTCGGGTTCACCGTCGCGATCGCAACCGGGCTTCTCTGCGGATTCCTGCCGGCGTTGCGCTGCTCGCGCGCCGACCTTTCCTCGATCATCAAAGCGAGCGATTCCGGACCCGGCAAGGCGTTCTGGCGTGGAAGACTCGCCGGACGCAACGTGCTGGTGACTGCGCAACTCGCGCTATCGGTGGTGCTGCTGATTGTTTCAGCCTTTTTCGTTCGCGGGTTCGACGCCGCCCGCCGTATCAATCCCGGCTATCGCCTCGACCATACTTTGTTTTTTACGTTGAATCCGGAGATGATGCGCTACGACGAAGCCAGGGCTCGGGACTTTTACCGCAAACTGGAGGATCGTCTGCGCGGTCAGGCAGGCATTCGCGATGTGGCGATTAGCTCTTCGGTTCCCTTCAGCAATTCGCAAAATAGCCGCCGCGTGATCGTTGACGGTTATCAGGGACGGCCGGGGGAAGACGCGCCGTCGGCGTGGTCGTATATCGTCGACGAGCACTATTTCCCGCTCATGGAAACGCTGATCGTGCGTGGCCGCGCCTTCGACGAGCACGATACGATTTCGTCGCCGCGCGTGGCGATTGTGAATGAAACGCTGGCCGCGCGCGTCTGGCCGAATCGAGACCCCATCGGGCAGCGGCTGCGCCTGGGCGCCAACGGGCCGATGTTGGAAGTCGCCGGCGTGGCCAAGGACGGCAAGTATCTTTACTGGGCGGAGCCCCGGCAGGCGGCCGTATGGATCCCGTCCAAGCAGGAATACACTTCGCAGATGAAAGTTCTGGTGCGAACCGAAGGGGATCCGGCGGCCATGGCAGCGGCGGTGCGGGAGAACGTCCGCGCCCTCGACGCGGACATGCCCGTCGTGAACATCAGCACAATGGCCGGTTTTTTTGAGGATCGCGCGATGCTCGGGCCGCGCCTGATCGCGCAGATGGTGACCGCAATCGGGTTGGTCGGCCTGCTGCTCGCGGTGATCGGTTTGTATGGCGTGGTAGCCTACGCCGTGGGCCGGCGGACGCGCGAGATCGGGATTCGGATGGCCATCGGCGCGCGGCCTGTGGACGTGATGGGCATGGTACTGGGCCAGGGCCTGACATTCACGATAGTCGGGATCGTTCTCGGGCTCGCGCTCGCGTTAACCGCCAACCGCTTTATGCAGGACTTCGTGGTCGGCGTGAGCCCGCACGATCCGCTGATTCTGATTGGCGTGCCGGCGATCCTCGCGGCGGTGATGCTGGCAGCCTGCTGGCTGCCGGCGCGGAGGGCTTCGAGGGTGGACCCGGTCACGGTGCTGCGGGAGCAGTGAGATATTCACTTAGAGCAATTCCCCGGCTGAGGGGTTATAACCTCGTCGCGTCAGAGTCCGCGTGAAAACTCCAGGGCTGACCGCTCCCGCTGGTCGCGGCTCTGTTTATTTTGGTGAATCCCCAGGGTCCGAAACAGAGCCGCGACCAGCGGGAGCGGTCCGAGCAGACTTTTCACACAGACTCGTCAGGGCGGGGATTCTGCTTGCCGGGCTGAAATGGCTTCGCCGTGATATTCTCTCGAAGGGAGCAATCGGATGAAACCTAAACTACCAGCGGAAGCGATCGCACTCTACAACCTGTTTATTCATGGCGAGATCAGCCGGCGCGACTTCATGGACGGCCTGCAGCGATTCGCCATCGGCAGCCTCACCGCGGCAGGGCTCATGGAAGCGCTGATGCCGAATTACGCGGCCGGCCAGCAGGTGTCGAAGACCGACGACCGGATCAAGGCGTCCTACGAAACCGCTCCTTCGCCCAATGGGAACGGCAGCATCAAGGGCTATTTTGTGCGGCCCGTCAGCGCCGACACGCGATCCGCGACGCCCTCAAAATTGCCCGGCATCATTGTCGTGCACGAAAACCGGGGCCTGAATCCTCACATCGAGGACATCGCGCGACGGCTCGCGCTGGCGAACTTCATGGCGTTTGCGCCAGACGGGCTCACCTCGCTGGGAGGCTTTCCCGGCGACGACTATAAGGGCGGCCAGATGTTCAGCAAGATCGACGGCAAGAAAATGGCCGAGGATTTCGTGGCCGCGGCGATGTGGCTGAAATCGCGCCCGGACTGTTCCGGCAAGATCGGCGCAACCGGCTTTTGCTACGGAGGCAGCACGTCCAATACACTGGCCGTCAGGCTGGGAGCCGACATCGCCGCGGCGGCGCCTTTCTACGGCGGGCCACCTCAAAAGGACGATATTCCCAAGATCAAGGCTGCCATTCTGGTGCATCACGGCGCACTCGATACTCGACTTGCGGGGACGTGGCCGGCCTACGATGCGGCGTTGAACGAAGCCAACGTTCCGCATGAAGGCTATATCTACCCCGGCGCCGTGCACGGCTTCAATTGCGACGCGACGCCGGAACGCTACAACAGAGCCGCGGCCGACCTGGCATGGCAGCGCACCATCGACTGGTTCAACAAATACGTCCGTGTCTGATTAGATCGGGCCCGGGTGTTAACCTGCTTCCCATCGCTCGCGTATCTATAGGGCAGAGGATCGATGGATGGCAAAAACTGGTTGGGGATTGTTACTGAGCGCGTGCGTTCCTTTGTTGGTGCCGACGTCCGGCTGGGCCCAGGCGCCGCCAAGTGCGGCCGCCGTGAGGGTGGAGCAACCGGACGCTCAGCACGTGAAGGAAGAGATTTCCGGCCTGTTGGAGCACTATCCGCCGTCTTTGCGCAGCGTGCTGGCGCTGGACCCGGGGCTGCTCGAAAATCAGTCCTATCTTGCGCCATATCCCGCGCTGGTCAGTTTTCTGAAAGCTCATCCTGAAATTGCGCGGTCTCCCTCGTTCTACATCGAAGGCCCGCGCCCTCATCAGGATGGCGCCGCACCGATCATCGACATGTGGAAGGATGTCCTGAGCAACTTGACCGCGTTCGCCGGCTTCGGCCTGGGAATCGGGCTGCTGGTCTGGCTGATTCGCACCCTGGTCGATTATCGCCGCTGGAACCGGCTGGCCAAGGTGCAGACGGACTTCCATACCAAGATCCTGGATCGGTTTGCGGCGAACAACGATTTGCTGAGCTACGTCCAGTCGCCAGCCGGCTCGAAGTTCCTGCAATCGACGCCCATTATGCTCGATGCCGCGCCACGGAGCATGGGCGCGCCCATGGGACGGATTCTCTGGTCGTTGCAAGGCGGGATCGTGCTCATGGCGGGCGGTATCGGTCTGGAGGTCGTGAGCGGGCGGATGGGCGAAGACGCCGGCCAGCCGCTCCATGCTCTGGGCGTTCTCGGCATCGCACTTGGAGTGGGCTTCGTGGCTTCCGCAGTCATATCGTTTGTCATTTCGCAGCGTCTCGGACTGGTCGAACCGGTCCCGACGGAGATTCCGGGACCGTCTGGAAGTCAGGAATGATGTTTCGGGACGCGACGTTTACCGATGTCAGCCGCGCCGAAGGCGTTGACGGGATCCCCGCGGGTTTCGTAATGGACGAGGATGCGTTCCGGGCGTTCTACGAGCGGACTGCGCGCGGCGTATGGGCCTACCTTGCCCGAGTCACGGGCGATCGTCAACTAGCCGACGACTTGCTGCAGGAGACCTTTTATCGTTTTCTCCGCGCGGCCGCGACGCATGACAGTGAATCGCATCGCCGCAATTCTCTCTATCGCATCGCCACGAACTTGGCCAAGGACGCGCGGCGGCGCAGCCTGATTCGCGCGCCCTTCAACCTGTCATCGAACGAGATCGAGCGGGTTGCCTCAACCGGCGGAAGCGACCATCCCGAGGGGACAACCGATTTCACCCGAGCCATGTCGCATCTGAAACCGCGCGAGCGGGCAATGTTATGGCTGGCCTATGTCGAGGGCGCTTCCCATCGGGAAATCGCCGATGCGCTCGGGTTGCGTCCGGGCAGCTTGAAGCCTTTGCTCTATCGGGCGCGGCGAAAGCTCGCCCTCTTGTTGGGCCGTTCGCCGGAAAGGGAGAAACAATGAATCGTCCTCAGCACGAATTCATAGACTGCGAGTTCGAAGCGGATGCCCTTGCCGCCGCGCTTCAGCAGCGCTTTCCGGAACGAGTTGACGCCGCGTTGCGCGCGCATGTTGCAGGATGTCCGATCTGCTCAGACGTTGTCGCCATTGCAGGTGCGGTGGATGACGCTCGTGGGGAAATGGGCGCGGTGGTTCCCGATGCCGGCCGTGTGTGGTGGCTCGCTCAGCTTCGCGCGCGCCGCGAAGCCACCGAAGCGGCGGGGCGTCCGATTACGGCCGCGCAGCTCATCGCCTTCGCGTGCGCGGTGGGCCTGCTCGGCGCTTGCTTTGGCGCGACGTCAACGCGGTTTCAGTCGGCCGTCGGATGGATAACGTCGAGCGCCGCCGGCTTTCACGCAAAGGCGATTCTTCCCTCCGCAATGGCGCACGGCGCGCTGATCCTGACGATGGCAGCAGTGTTTTTTCTGATTTCGACTGCCGTCTATCTCGCGCTCGGCAGGGACTAGTGCGCGGCTTATCGGAATCCCCGCCCTCACGGGACGGGGTTATGAGCCCTGGCGTGAGCCGGGGGACTCGCCGGTTACGAAAGCCACCAGCGAATTCGCGGAACATTTGTGGCCCAATTCGCGTTCCTTCAAGGAAGAGGAGATGGAATGCCTCATGTGTCCGCCGACCTCACGCGGCCGATGGTGAAGGGCCTGTTTGTTGCTACCTGCCTGCTCTCCATCGTGTCCTGGTACACCACGGAGCAAGGGATGGCCCTCTATCTTTCGGCGTGGTTCGCTCTGCTCGCGTCGCTCGGCGTCCAGGGGGCGCTGATCCTGGTCGCATGGCTGATCGGGCTGAGCAGGTCTCGACGCGCCCTGCTCGGGGCGGTGTACGCGATCACCGCGACCGTGTCGATCGCGTTTTCTTATGTCAGCCTCTACACCTGGTTTTCCGCACGGGAGCGGCCGGCGACGGTCGAACGTAAGCTGTACGACGATTTGACCGGTTCGCTCGGCAAAACGCAGCAACTGATGGCGGCAGCCTCGGCCGAAGCGCAAAAGCATGTGCTGGCGCTGAGTGAAATGGAGGCAGCCGAGAAATCGGTCGGCTTCATCTCCCGCGCGCAGGACGCCGACCCCTATTTGCGCGCAGTGCGTGAAGCCGTTGCGAAGGAAGCGCAGACCTACGCCTCCGCCTATCCGGAGGGGTCCGGAGCCGGGCTTCGCTATACCGCCTTTGAGCGTTACGCGATGCTGGCCCGCCAGTCGGCCGACCGTTTGCAGTCGGCCCAAAAAGCCATCGCCGATTTTCGCGAGCAACTGAAGCCTCTCGACCCGACCGAGAGTCAGCTGCGCCGTTTCCGGCAACTCTACGACGGACTGCCATGGAGCGACGTAACCGCGGCTCTCCATGAAGCGAAGATCGAGCGTCCGCCAGTTCCCGCTTACTCGGATTTCGTGGATCACTCGGTCACCGGCCAGGAAGACCTGCTGATCGCGTTTCAGGAGTTGTTCACCGCGCCCACCGCTCGTCATGTTTTTTCGTTTGCGCTGGCTGCGTTTATCGACATCATCGTATTCCTGCTGGCCTTCGCCTCCGGCCCGTACTTTTTCGGAGCCGGCGAACAACGCTGGGTGGCGGCCTCGGCGGCGCTCGATGGAGTGGATGACCAGATATTCGTGCGCGGCTTTCTAACCAAGTTGACGCCGACTCTGCGCGGCATGGCGCGCGTCGAGCCGGAGAAGCTGAGTGGCGGGGAGCAGCAACTTTGTCTGGTGCTGGTCTCAAAAGGACTGGCGCTGATACAGGAAGACGATGGCAAACGATATTACCTTCTGGACCAGACGATTCACGAACTGCTGCTTGAATCTCTGGCCACCCAGGGTCTGCCGTTGCGCGCCTCGGCCACAGCCGGCGTCTAGTTATGTGGCGTACGCACTCGTGCGTGCCGCGTCGAGACTCGTCTCGACGCTTGTCTCCAGAGCGGCGAAAACGATAGCCAAGCATCGACACGAGTGTCGACGCGGCACGCCGTGGAAGTGCGCCACGCGCGATTTCGCACTGCACTAGCGCGCCCGGCGTTTTGATGGCATTCTGATGGGGCAGGAGGAGACATGAAACTTTTGTGTTTGGCCGCATGGTCGGCTGTCTCGCTGATTGCGGCGGATCTCGACTCCGTCACGCGAGTGGAGAATGGGCTTCGTCCGCCGATCGCCATCAAGGGTCAACCGATCCGAACGATGACGATCGATGAGCGGTTGCAGTTCTACCATGTGCCCGGCGTGAGCGTGGCCTTCGTCAACGGCGGCAAAGTCGAATGGGCGCGAGGCTACGGCCTGACCTCGGCCGATGGCGGCACGCCGATCACCGCCGCCACATTGTTTCAAGAGGCATCGATCAGCAAGCACGTTGCCGCCCTGGTCGCTCTGCATCTGGTGGACCAAGGGAAACTCTCGCTGGACGAAGACGTCAATCGGAAGCTCCGGTCGTGGAAGGTTCCAGAGAACGATTTTACGAAGACGGAGAAAGTCACTCTCCGGCGCCTGTTGAATCATAGCGCCGGACTTACGGTGCATGGATTTCCAGGCTATGAAGCGGGCGCGCCGGTGCCGACGCTGGTCGAGTTGCTGGATGGAAAGAAACCCGCGAACACCGCGCCGATTCGAGTAGATGTGACTCCTGGGACGCTGTGGCGCTATTCTGGCGGCGGGTACGAAGTGATGCAACAACTCGTCACTGATGTTACCGGAAAGCCGTTTCCGCAACTCGCCCGCGAGTATGTGCTGGATCCGCTCGGCATGACCGACAGTACGTATGAGCAGCCTCTTCCGGCGGGCCGGCAAGATCACGCGGCGACCGCGCACGACGGGCAGGGTCGCCCGCTCAAAGGCAAATACCACACGTATCCGGAAATGACCGCGGCCGGCCTTTGGACCACGCCATCGGAACTGGCTCGCGTGGTGATCGAATTACAAACCGGAGGGCATGTCCTCAAACCGGCGACGCAGCGCGAGATGTTGACCAAAGTTCTGGGCGACTACGGCCTCGGTCTGCAACTGGGCGAAAAAGACGGGCAGAAATCCTTCTCACATGGAGGATCCAACGCCGGGTTTCAGTGCATGATGTTCGCGTATCTGACCGGCGGACGTGGCGCCGTGGTCATGACGAATGGCGACCGCGGCGGCGCGCTCGCAACCGAGATTCTGCGGAGCATCGCCGCCGAATACGGCTGGCCGGATTACAAGCAGCAGGAAAAGGCCGTCGTCACCGTCGACGAGGATACTCTGCGTTCTTATGCCGGCGTGTATCAGATCCCGAACGGACCGAAGCTGACGCTGAAAACCGAGAAAGGCAGACTCTGGGTGAAGCTGCCCAGAGGAGAAGACGTCGTGCTGCTACCCGAATCCACGACGTCCTTCTTCAGCATCAGCGACGGCATTCCGGCCCTCCACTTCTCCCGCGGGAGCGATAACTCCATCGAACTCACGGCAGGCGGCGCGACCGCCCGGCGGCAGGAATAACCGCGCAACTGTCTACTTCACGCCAAACAGAGTCAAGGAAACGGCCTCACCCATCGCCTTGTAGCCCGCGTCGCCTGGGTGCAACTGGTCTCCGCTGTCGAATGCCGGCAAAATTTTGCTCGGGTTCGCTGGGTCGCGGACAGCTTTATCGAAATCCACGAAGCCGTCGAAGCTCTTCCCGGAACGGATCCAGGAATTGACGGCTTCGCGGACTTTTGCTTTCTCCGGCGTCCAGTAGCCGCGCTTGATATTCCCGTCACCTTCAAACGGCGTGATCGTCGCGCCGATGACCTTGATCCCCTTCTCATGCGCGCGCTCGATCATTTGCGTGAGTCCGGCGATGATGTCCTCCGCGGTGACTGCCTCAGAGGCGGGCGCTGAGGAACCGGCATGGCCAATGTCGTTGATCCCTTCGAGGATCATCAAATAGCGGACGCCCGGCTGAGAAAGAACGTCCTGATCGAAGCGAGCCAGAGCGTTAATGCCGAATTGCGGGCGCTTCGAGGAGGCGCCTTCGTGCAGAATTCGATTGCCGCCAATCCCCATATCGACCACCGCCATCCGGGATTTGCGGGCCAGCAGACGCGCCGCCAGAATGTCCGGCCAGCGGTGGTTGGTATCGGCCGTGGAACGCGCGCCATCGGTGATGGAGTCTCCGAAAGCGATGATGGATCCGGCAGCGGCGGGCGCCAGGACATCCACTCCGGTGAGGAAAACCCAGGACGTAATCGTGGCCGGATTGTCGAGCGAAACGGCCGCCGTCGCATCTCCCGTTGCGACGTAGCTGGTCTGCTGGGCTGAGTAGTGGACGCCTCCGCCGATGGCTGCTTTCGGCAGATAGAGGCTGACGGCCAGATCGGCCGCGGGCGCAACCTTCAACTGGATCGGATCGCTGACGACGATGGCGCCGGCGGGAATTTCGACGTGCGTGCGTCCGCTGAAGGTGAGGGCTCGATCGGTGGCCAGAGCGACGCCGGAACCGGAAGCACGGACGGCAAGATGGGCTGCGCCGATTTCAACCGGCTCCGCGCCGAAGGAATTCGAGAGACGAACGCGCACCGTATCGCCGCCAATGCTGATGTGCACGATCTCGCGCAGCGTCTGATCACGAAAGACAAGCTTCTGACTCTCCATTTCCGCAGTCGAAAGCTGAGGCGAGGGCGCAGCGCCCCAGGTGCCGACCCAATGCGTTTGCGCCGCCGCTGCCTGGGCGAAGAGGATGAGCAGAAGTTCAGAGAATTTCATCTATTCTATTCTACGGGTCGGCTTTCCGTAGAGCAGAAGTGCCATCCGGACCGCCAGAGGAATCCCGATCAGGGCCGGCCAGAAAGGAGCCAGCGCGGCGCGCGCGCCCGGCACCGCGCCGAAGGAATATTCGAACGCAATCGACTTCTGCGCCTCATCCCGCCGCTGCGGCCCCAACACCAGATCGTTGGGATCTGCGAGGCAATTCACCAGGTAGGCGCTGACTTGCGGCAGATGCCGGTTCTCGAAGCGCAACTCATGACCCCGGCGCGCCGCGCGCAGCTTGATCACGATGGTGCCCAATCCTTCCCGCATGGAGTCGAGGGTCGGGAAATTGCTCTCGACCAACGTGAGCGGCGCCAGCACGCCGTCGACGCGAAGTTCGAGGTCGCGCAAGACCCGCGCTACATAGCCCCGTTCTTCTGCCGGGGAAATTCGCCCATCGCGATCCTCGTCGATGACCCTCATCCATGCCGGAAAGACCGCGACGCCCGGCGTCAACTGAATCTCCAGGTCAATGCCGCCGGGCGTCACGCCGATCAGCGTGGCTTGCAGATACTCGTCGAGCCTGTGCGCGTCGGCGGCTCCAGCCAAACCCATCATCAGCAGCGCCAGCCTCATCGATGTTCTATTGTCCCGCGGATTTCTTCCCGTAATCGTTGGTCGGATCGCGGTAAATCGTATGGATGTGCATGGTCGGGTCGCCTCCCAACGGTTGCGGCGCATACTCGATTAACAGGGTCGGTCCCTGAATGCGGTAATAGGCAGGCGCCCCGTTGGTGGTGGGCCCGCTCCAAGCGAACCACGTCGAGGAAACATTTGCCTTGATCTCCGCCATGCGCGCCGCCGCGGCCTGCTCCTGGACGCTCCCCGCCCATTCGCCCACCAGGTCCAGCAGCATCGCCTGCTGGCTCGCGTTCATCGCCGAACACTGGATGCCCTCCGGCTGGATCGTCTTTCCGTCCTTACCCGGCCCCAGCACCAGGTCGGCCACTTTGTAAGGGAGAATCGCCTGCTTGCGCTGCCCTTCGTCGAGCGCATTAATCAGCGCGAAGGCCTTGTCGTTCTCCGCGCCCAGGGGACGCACCATCTTGCCGTCCACCGTGTACCTCGCCGGCTGCGCCGCCGTGAGGCTGGGCGTGGGAATCCCTTCGCGACCCACCATCGTAATATTCAGCGCCAGGTGATGGCCCCCGAACTGAAGCATCCATGGGTCCTTCACCGAAGGCTTGCCGAGAATGGAAATGTAGAACAAGTCGCGTCCGAACATCGGCGCGCCGCCGCAGCCTCGTCCGCCTTCCTGAGTCTTGAGCGTCTCGTCGCCTTCGACGATTTGGAGCACTTTCTCGTAACCGCGCTTGCTCAGCGTCGACGCCAGCAACTCCATCGCCGCCTTCTTCTGCGGCGCGCTGAGATCGCCCATTTTCAGGCCCGCCCGAGGCACCATTGTCGTCGGCAGGTTCGACCACTTCACGCGCTGCGCCGCGTCATTGAACTCAAACATAACCTTCGACCGCTGTCCTTCATCCAAAGAACTCAGGAAGCTGTTGGCGCTGGCCACAATCCTGGCAACGGCGTTCGAAGAATTCTGGGCAGGCGCGAGCCCGCAGCACAGAACGGCGAGAAGCATTGTTTTTACCATCGGCAATCCTTATAACGTGCGAGATGCCGTTAGAGTTTACTCGACTTCAGGCAATGGCGGCGGTTGCGGCGCGGGGCCCCACTCCAGGTGCGGAGCGAAGATGAAGAGAATCATCGCACCCGTCACCAGCGGTGCGGCGAATGGCGTGAGTAACCCCTCAATCTCCAACGAAGGGATTTGCATGACGAACCAACCGGCGCACAACGAAACCAGGCAGGGCACCCGCATGGACTTCCATACCGCGTCGAATCCTATTCGCGGCAACACCGCACCGGCGATCTGAGGAGGCGGGCTGGTGGGCGAGCCCGGCAGTTCCCCGCTTTTCGACCACTGGGTGAGGGTCGCGAGCATCTGCGCCGCCGCTGCCGACGTCCCCGGCCAGAACCACCGCTCCATTGATTGTAGTGATATGGATTGTATTGATACGACGCCTGTCTCGCCGCCCTTCAGTTGATACTCGATGCAGACGATTTTTCGCGGCATCCAGTGGCGCGGGCCGCTGGCCAGCCAAACCCGCTTCGCGTCCGAACTCCCGATCGAAAACGAACATCGCGTCCCAGCAAAGTTGAGGGACCCGCCGTCGATCCGCATCAGGCCGAGGTCGTAGTGATACATCCCCTCGTAATATCGAAGCTCGCCGGGGGTCGCGAGGCCGGCCAAGATGCTGCCCTTCCGCTGGGCGTCCGGAAGTTGATTGCGGAGCCTGCCTCTTTCCGACCCGACGATGAGTTCGTAGACCACCCAAAAGGCCACCGCCGACGCGGCGCACCAAACTGCGGCATGCGCGACAAGCGTGAGTGCGTCGGGCCTGCGGAATCGCTCCACGGCGGCGAATGCGACGCCCGCCAGGATCGGGAATACTTTGGAAAGCAGCATCAGCCGCTTGGAGAGCCTCTCCCGATGGACGGACAACATCCCGCTATCGGCCGCGGGAGATTCGCTGAAGGGAGACGTGAAGCCGGGCAGCGGCGGAATTGCACTCGTGGCCGTCACGACCTCGTCGACGCGGGCTGCGCTAAGGCGCCCGTTCCGTGCGATGGAGCGAAACCGGGCCTTCATCGACGGATGCGGCAGGAAGAGGCCGGCCGCCCGGCCCCATTCAAGAGGCATGCCGGTGACGCTGCTGATCCTGGTCAGCGCGGCGATCAAAGCCTCGGGATCCCCTGTCGCGCGAACCGCGTTCGCGTCGGCGTCATATTCCAGCGTGCGCCGCAACGCGCGCCACAGCAATAGCGAAAGAATCGGCAGAAACGGCATCGCGACCTTTGTTTGCGGCCAGAGGCTGCCCGTCAGAATCGCGGCAGCGGCCACCATTGGCGCTGCCGAGACCATGATCCTCTGCATAGGGCGAAGGTGCGCCGCTTCGTGAGCCATTACCGCTTCCGTCTCCCTTTGGGACAGCAGCCGGAGCAGCCGGTCGGACAGCAGGATCGCGCCCGTGTTGCGGTGGGCGAACGCCGTAGGCAGGTCCCTGGGCGACGTAAACACGGCCACGCGTGTCACCGATACCCCGCTGCGCCGGGCGATAAACTGCGCGCGGTCGAACAGTTCGCCTTGCGTGATCGCCACTCTCTTCATGCCGGAGCCGCGCAGGCCCAGATAGCCGCAGACCAATCCTGCGACGATCAGGATGTGTGGTCTCCACCCGATTCCCTTCATCAGCACCAGGTTCGCGTATGCTCCCAGCAGGCACGACAGCCCGGCACCCTTCCAGAACAGAGCATTCGGCGAGTCCAGCGGATGCTTCGCCAGCCTCGATCCGATCCAAGAAATCAGCACCGGCGGACCCACGATGAACAGCAGCGCCAGAGGCCTCGGCAGAGCCTCCAGGCGCGTCAGCAGAGACCACTGGAGACACCACAGCCAGGCCGTCCAGATCAGCCAGAACGCCACGCGAGTCATCAGCCAGGTCCGCACAAAACCCATTACAGAGCATCGTCGGAAGTTCGGAACCGGTTTAGGTGTCTAAGGTACGGAAATCACATTGGATTTCCTTGGCGGCCTTTGCGTGATCATTTCTTCCAGGCGACGCACCCGTGGACGTAAGGTGTCTGCCTGATTGTTCCTAGCAAAAACCGATGCCAAGCTTTACTATGCACAAGTATTTGAGCTTGACGCTACTATACTTTGGTCCTGCCTGGGCGCAGATTATTCCTGCCCGAAACTGCATGAGCAACCCCATGATGGACGGTTGCCCCGGAGCGGAAGAGGCTCGCAAGACGCAGGAAATGTTGAACAAGCCGAAGTGGTGGGAGGAGCATCCGGAATTACTCAATCCAAAGGTGCCGGGCTCGAGCTCGGCGATCCCTAAGGCCAATCCCACCGCCGCGCCAAGCGCCGTGACCACGAAGTCGACTCCAGTCGCCGACACAGACTGGAAGCGGCCGCGCTTGCCGAAGCCGCTGGCCGCCAACTGGCCTCGCTGGACCTTCGCCCCGGCGGATGCGGATGGGCTGCTCGGAATGAAATCTCCCGCTCTTGGCGCGCTGCTCGGTGCGGATGTGGGGAAGCAGGTCGACGAAGCCTGGGTATCCATCCGTTCCCTGCCGGGACAAAAGGCCGAAGCCGTGCTGCTCCTGATGGGTCCGGGTGTAGAATCCATCGCGACGCGTCTGCGGTCGAAGGGTGGGACCGTTTGCTTCCTCGACCAGCGAACGTTGTTGACGGGTGAGTGGACCGCGGTGAACCGGGCTCTCACGCTGGTCGTCGCCGGCGCGCCCGGCCCGATGTCCAAGCGTGCCGCGGAACTTTGGGCTAATAACGATCTGTGGCTGATCGCCGGACGCCAGATGGTCAACCAGTTGTTGCCACCGAATTCAGACACGTCGGGCCTGACCGGCGCATCGCTCGGCGCGAGCCTTCAGGACAAAGGCGCGTTAAACATCCTGTTCACCGGCGCGACTCCCGCGGAAACAGTGCATTGGGCGTCAAAGATTAGCCAGAATCCAGGCGAACTGGGCCTGGGCAACGTGAGTGTCGAAAAAACCGTCAGCGGAATCAGCGTGCGTGGAGCTTTCGCTCCCACTCAACTGCCGGACGGACTGAAGCAACAGATCGCCGATCAGCTTCGCCCCGCGCTGGAGATCCCTGCGCCGCCGCCAGCGGCCAGTGCTTCCATCGTAATCCAGGGTCTGGACGACGGACCAAAAACGATTCCCGTCCAGAAACCCTAATAAAGCATCTCCGCCCCCACGTAAGCACTAAGCGACCGATCGCGCGGAATCGGCCGATGCGGATATTTAACGGGACCGTAGATACAGAAAACCGATTGAGTAAGTGCAGTGGAAAGCCCTCAGGGCTTCGCGGACGCCGGCTGCCAGAGCTCAATCTTATTCCCATCCAGGTCATAGATCCAGGCAAAGCGACCGTAGGATTCATCCATTCGTTTGGCGTCGATCTTTACTCCCTCTTGTTTTAAGCGGTCGAGCAAAGCATCCATGTCGTCCACGATGTAGTTGACCATGAACTGTTGGGTGGCTGGGATATAGCCAGTGGAGGCGGGGAAAATAGTCCAAACCGTAGCGTGCTCCTTTTGCGGGTCGTCGCGTTCGCGCCAGGGAAGCATGACGCCTCCGCCTTTGTCAGCGAGTCCAAGATGCTTCGAATACCATTCGCGCATCTGATCACGATCAGCGGATTTGAAAAAGACACCGCCGATTCCAAGGATGCGCCCACGCTGCTCCATCTTGACAGGCGGCTTCGACTTTTCAGGTTGCGGAGGTTGCACTTCCTGTCCGCCTCTTAAGCAACCCGAGATGAGCAACAGCGAGCCGAGCGCGATTGTGCTCCTGGGTATTCCTTGCATCTGAGAATTATAAACAAGTTTCGATTCGAATGGAGAAAACGGTTCGCTCAAGGTTCGCCGCGATTCCCTTTCGCGCGCGCCGTGCGCCGCGACGAACTTCGGGGCCTCCCCGACGGGATCGACGAGCAGGGCCAGCACCTCGCGACTTGAGCAGGATCAAGGCGCGCCGAGCATACTTCGCATGATCATGGGAGCCATCTGATCCCGCGTCACGGCGCTGCTCTCGCAATATTGCCCGCCACCGCAACCCGTCCAGAATCCGAGCTGCGCCATTTTCTGAATATACGAGAAGAACATGTCAGTGGCGGGAACATCCGTGAAATAGGGCGTCGTCGGATACGTCAGGGTTGTGATGTTGTTCGTCAGCATCCAATTGCGGATCAGGAATGCCGCCATTTCTCCCTGGGTGACCGTTCCATCCGGACAAAACAGCGGCGGCGAGGCCTGGCAGCCCAAGGTGATCCCTAGCTGCGCCAGCCTCTGAACATCGGGGAAAAACTGGCTGTCAGGAATGCCGGAGGCGGGAAGGTCCTGGAAATAGGGGGTGGTCGGGTACGTTAAAGATACATTCAAGGCCACATCGTAAGCCCGTATCAGAAAGGCCGCCATTTCTGCGCGAGTCACCGGCGAACTGGGGCAGTAAAGGGGAGGGCTCGCCTGGCACCCGAGCGTGATGCCGTAAAACGCCATGACCGAAATATAGTCAAAGTATGGATCCGTGGTTGGGACATCGTTGAAGGGCTGAACCGACGGCGATCCACCCTGCATGACACCGGCTCTCTGACTGGCGAAATTAATGTACGACAATTGAGCGCTGCCGGCGTTCGAACCGGCAGAGAATGAAATGTTGCCGTTGCCGGTTCCCGAAACGCCGCCAGTGATTGTAAGCCAGGAGGCGCTGCTGCTCGCCGTCCACGCGCAGCCTGCCCCAGCCGTCACGCTGACGGACGACGATCCCCCCGCGTAGCCGATCAGCACCGCCACCGGGCTCACGGTAAACGTACAGGAGGAATTGTAGGTACTGAAGGCGAACGTCGAAGAGCTGGTGCTGCCCACGCTGTTCTTGGCTACGATCTTCCAGTGATACGTGGTATTCGCGGAAAGTGCCGCCGGCGTATAGCTGGTTATAGTGACGTTTGTCACCAACGGAGGCGACGCCGCCGTTCCGAAGTAAACGTCGTAAGATGTCGCACCGCTCGAAGCGCCCCAGTTCAAAGCCGGCAGCAGCGCCACGCCCGCCGCGCCATTCGCTGGGGATGACAGAACCGGAGCCGGCAGGGGACTTACGGTGAAGCTACGGGTGAGAGGCGGGGCTGCCGAATACGTCGCGTTTCCCGCTTGACTGGCGGTGATCGAGCAGGTGCCCGTGGCAAGGACAGTCACCGTGCTGCCCGACACGCTGCAAACAGTAGTGGTGGTGGAAGTAAAGGTCACCGCAAGCCCGGAACTCGCCGTCGCCGATATCGAAAACGGAGCGACTCCGACGGTCACATTGCTCAACGCGCCGAACGTAATGGTCTGCGCAGCGCTCGAATTGTAGCCCATCGATTTGAAGACAGTAATCTCCGGTCCGGTGCCGATGGGAGCAGATTGGCCATAGCAGGCGATCGCGTCCTGAATGTATACAGTGGCCGAAGGGCAGCCATAGTTCCCGTAAACCCAGTCGTTGCGATCCAGATCGCTATCGCCTTGCGCGGCGTAGGACTGATTGAACTGCGCGACGTTGGTGGTTCCGCCGTCGTAGGAAAAGTAAACCACCGCGCCCGGATTGGTGCTAATCCCGCGCGTCCCCGCCGCGCTATAGCGGAAATAATCCTCGGCTGCGTAGTCCGCCCCTGGCAACGCGGCGTTGTCGGCAAGGCCGGTGAGCGCGGAGCCGATTGCCAACCCCTCATCCAGTTCGTGCGCGCCGACATCCAGGAAATCGATGCTGCTGGGCGTGATCGCGCCGGTGTACTCGAACTGGGCGGCGTTGCTGAAAGTCAGCGTCGTGTCGACGGACGTATTCGCGGTGATGCCCAACGCCCTGGCGTTCGCCGTTGTCAGCACAACGGTGCTGTTCCCGATCGGATCGTTCGCCGGAAGGCTGGCGGCCGCGGCCGCCGCGTAGGAGTTGCCCGGATTAGCCGTCGCATTGGCGATCATAGCGGCGCGCCAGTTGTGATAGGTCGAGAAGGCCTCCTGCGTTAAACTCTCCCCGAGGCCGGTGTTGCCGAAAAATACGTTGACGTTCACCGTGATATTGGTGGTGAAAACGCTCTCGTAGGTGGCAATTAAGTTGTTAAACGCAGTCTGCGCGGCGGCCGGCACGCTGCTGTCGTAGGTCGCGTTAATCTTGAAACCGCTGGAGGACGACAACCGATGGACCGCCAGCGGGGCGGCTGCCTGGTGGGCGACCCCAGCAGGTACCTTGCGAATCTGCGAATTTCCGGAGTCGGCCACGTAGAGGTCGCCCGCGGCACCTACTGCCAGCGCGCAGGGAAAGCCGTGCTGCGTGTCGCGATAGACCACCGTGTCGCCCGCCGTGACGATGGCGCCGGTCGCGAGATTCACTCTGCGGATGCGGAAATTCTCCGAGTCCGCGATATAGAGGTCTCCATCCGCGTCCACCGCCACACTCAACGGATGATCGAGTTCCGCGTCCACCGCCCGCCCTCCGTCGCCCCCAAGACCGGCCGAACCGTTGCCCGCCACCGTGCTGATGATGTCCGTCTCCGCGGAAACCATGCGAATGCGGTTGTTGTAGTTATCGGCGATATACAGATTGCCGGACGCGTCCGTCGCCAAACCGCCAAGCGAATGGAATTGTGCCTGTGTTGCGGGCCCTCCATCGCCTGAAAATCCTTGGAACCCGTTTCCGGCGACCGTGGTAATCACCCCTGTTCCCGCTTCCACTTTACGAATGCGATTGTGACCGTCCGTAGTGCCGTCCGCGATGAAGAGATTGCCGGCAGGATCGAGTGCCACACCGGTGGGACCGTCGAGTCGAGCCGCCACAGCCGGCCCTCCATCGCCCCAAAATCCAGAAACACCCGTTCCCGCGATGGTTGAGACCACACCGGAGGACCGGTTCAGTCTACGAACCCGATTGTTCCCCGCATCCGCGAAATAGAGGTTACCCGCCCGATCCACGGCCAATCCCCGGGGATTCATTCCGCTGCCGATCGCGGGGCCCCCCTCGCCCGAATAGCGCCATATCCGCTCCAGACCTGCGATTCGCGCGTGAGCGCCACTAGGTTCCACTTTGAAAATGCCGTCTCTTACAGCGACGTAGACGCTGCCGTTGGGGTCCGCCACGACCACTCCGGGACCGGAAATATCGAGCGATTCGGCCGCTCCGGACGCGTGTGAGCGCCCGGTTCCTCCCCCGAGTTGCACCGTTCGGGTCTGGGCGGTAAGGGAAACGCTTAACGCCAGCAGCAGGATAGCGCTTCTAGAGCGTTGAAAATAAGACGACATTGTCTCTCACGTACCCATCCACTTTGGATCGTAAAGCATTGGACGTCGCGCGTCGATGAGGGGGATGCATCAAAGTACGAGAGAAAACCCCCTAGCCTCCCGTTTCATGAAGAGCGTCGCGCATCCGGGCCTCTTCGCGGTGCCCAGGTGTCATCGCTACGGACAATGCGCCAAATCGGACCGTGCGAGTGTGCCACAATTGACATAGAGGCTGCCGCGTCCTGTTGGGCTTGAATTATGATACGCAGCGGTCTTTTTCTCCTCTCATTCACGGCGCTTGTTGCACAGGTAAAGCCAAGGCAGCCCCTCCCGGCCTTGAGCGGCGGCCCGTTTCGATTTACGTATTCCCTTCCGGGTGCGCAGCTTTCGGCCGCTACGGTCGATTCCGCCGGAAACGTATATTTCGGAGGAACAACCTCGGTCGCATTGCCGACCACCCCAGGTGCGTTTCAAGGCGCGTTCAATGCTTGTGCAGCGAACAACGCGATCCTTCAGCCGAGTTGCGAATGGGCGTTTGTGGGGAAGCTTTCGCGGGCTGGAAGATTGATCTGGCTGACGTATCTGGCAGATCCGAACGGAAATTCAAAGATCTCGGCGATCGCGGCCGATGGCAGGGGAAATGTCTACGTTGCGGGCTCCGCCTCACCTGTCAACAATCTTCCGCCGGCATTTCCGGTTACTCCCGGCGCATTTTCAACGATCGGACCCGGCACTCGCCAGTCGGGGGCTTTTCTGGCCGAGCTTAACTCGACGGGCACTGGCCTCATTTACGCAACTTATTTCTTTGTGAATCTCAGCATTGTAGCTCTGGTCCCGGATGGAGACGGAAGCCTTTACTTTGGCGCGGACGTACAGGGAACGGTGAGTCTCCCGCAAGTGACTCCCTTGCCCGGCATGTCGCCCTCGACGTCTGAAGCAGCTTACGTCGCCAGGATGAACCCGACTGGATCCGCACTGTCGTTCGCGACCTGGATCAACAGCACGGCAGGCTCCGAATCCGCCCTCGGCAAGCTCACGATGGACTCTACCGGCAACCTTTATATTGCGGGAGGATGCTACAACACCAGCGTCCAGTGCGTTCCAACGACACTTGGAGCCTTTCAAACCAGTCTGTCGGGACCGTCTGGAATCTTCGCGATGAAGGTTACCGCGACTGGATCTGTTGTTTACTCGACCTTCCTGGCGGGCTCGGGGATACAGACAGTAGCAGGCATCGCGGCTGATGCCGACGGCTACCTTACGATCGGCGGCGGACTTGAAGGGACGAGTACTTCGGATTTTCCAGTGACGCCGAACGCATTTCAAACATCGGCGGTACTTCTGGACCGACAATCGCTGAGTTCTGGATTCGTGGCGAAGTTGGACCCTACCGGCTCAAAGCTGGTCTACTCGACCTATTTTACGGGCACGTCAGGTGAGGATGAGGTAACCGCGGTGTTCCTCGATACGCGCGGGAACGCGATTTTTGAGGGAATTTCTTACTCGCCGGATCTGCCAGTGACGTCAACCGCATGGGCGCCATGTCATCCGGCGCCAAATTTCGAATATGCGAACGGACCGGAGGCAAATTACATTGCAAGGCTCAGTGCCAACGGCCAGAGCCTGCTCTATTCTACTTTCGTCGGATCCCTTCCAAACGGAATGGTGGGCGATGGATTGAGCTTTGCCGGCGTGGACGCCGAGAACGATCTTTACTTTTTTGTTGGGAGCGTAATTCTGCGGTATCAGCTCACGGAGCGGCCGAAGGGGTCTGCGGCGTGCGTGGCGAACGCGAGCCATGGGTATGAATCCGCGTTGGCGCCGCTGGAAATGGTTCGCATACGCGGCAACAATGTGGCGCGCGGACGGTCGATGGGCACTACTCTCACCGGTGGAGCATTGCCGACGAGCGATCAAGGGTTGCAGGTATTGATGAACGGCCAGGTTGCACCGCTGGTTGCGGTCGAACCGGACCAAATCACGGTGGTTGCGCCCGCGGCGTTGCCGACCAGCGGGTCTATAACAGTGCAAGTCGTGCAAAACGGTAATGCATCGGAGTTGGCGGTCGCGGCGCAAGCTGCCGCGCCTGGGATTATCACGACCGACGGCTTGGCGTACGGGGATGCCGTGGCCGTCAATCAGGACGGGACGGCGAACTCACATACGAATCCGGCGGCGCCAGGCTCTGTGATCGCGCTTTTTATGACGGGACTCGGCGCGACTAGTCCGTTGCTACAGGCAGGAACGGTGGCATCCCAGGGGGGCGGACTCGCTGCCGGGACGAGCATGCAGGTGACGCTTTATGGATCGATTTGTCAGGTGCAATACGCGGGTCCTGCTCCGGGGCAACTGGCGGGCATCTATCAGGTGAACATCCAAGTGCCCTCGACAGGGATCATGGATTGGGTCCCGATGGGTGTTGCCGCGTTCGACCAGTTGGGGCAATCGCAACTGGGAAATTTTACGGTTGGGTTTTATGTAAGTTGTCCCGCGGGTTCGAAGTGTGTGCTGTGGCAGTAAGAAGAAGACGCGTTTCCGCATGTAACTTATTTGCCGAGTGCCGCGGTGGCTTCATCGAGTAAATCAGCCTCCCTGGTAAGGATCGTGCCGGCGCGCTAGATCTGCTCGTCAGCCTCCTGCCAGCGCCTTTGCTCGATGGCTTCACGGACACCGGGGATGGTCTTGACGCCATAGCCGGTATAGAATCCGGGCGCGTAAATCATGTGACGGAACCAGGGACGCCCTGGCAGACCCGCGGCGTCGGTGAGGCGCCGTTCACTCTCGATCAATTTGGCGTTCACAGACTGGATGTTCGATGCAGTTGCCTTCGCGCGGGCGCCATCGTAATTCCGCGCGCTGCGCGCCAACGCATCCAACCCGTTTTCGAGCGGTGCGAAGTTGAGGTGCGGCGGTACCGGACTCTTCGGTGGTGCAATGGCCGTCTTGCGAGGATCCGCCGCGGCGGCGAAGACGCCTTCGTCGATCTCGCGGTTTTGCTCCTCGATCTGGCTGCGCTGATCGGCGTCGAGTTTCTTTAATTCGTCGATATAGGTGCGGACCGTCTCGCTGAAATCGCCGAACTGAAAGGGGAGCAGCCCGGCGTCGGCGAGCCGGATGACCGCGGTGCCGACGGTTTGGGAGAGCGCGCGGCCGTAAACGAAATCAGTATCGGAAAAATGCGTGTACCAGTAGAAGTCGTCGTAAATGGAATGATAGACGCCGCCGCCTCCGCCTTCCCCGCCGAACCCGAGATCGATGGATGCGACGCCAAGATGGTCGATAAACACGGTGAAATCGGAACCCGAGCCGAGCGCGCCGATGCGCAGATCGGGACGCGTGCGAAGTTCGACCTTGCGTTCCGCGGACGCGGCGGAAATTTCAACCAGTTGCCTGCGTTTCCAGACCGTCAGCTTGGTTTCGAGATCCTGAATTTCCTTCATCACGCCATTCATGAAGTTCTCAAGGGTGTGCGAACCCTCCACATTTAAAAATCCACGGCCATTGCCATCCGTGTTGATATAAGCGACGGCGTGTTTTTCCAGATCCGCGGCATGAGTCTCCCCCCACTCCGTGGAGCCGAGCAGTCCGGGTTCTTCGCCGTCCCAGAAGCAATAAATGATCGTTCGCTTCGGTTTCCAGCCCTGCTTCAGGAGTTCTGAAAGGCCGCGCATCTCTTCCATCTCGGCGACCGCGCCGGAAACGGGATCTTCGGCGCCATTGACCCAGGCGTCGTGATGATTGCCCCGGACGATCCATTCGTCAGGGTACTCGGAGCCGGGAATACGCACGATCACGTCATAGAGTCGCTTCGTATCCCAGTTGGACTTCACGCGCATGTGGACTTTGGCGGGGCCCGGTCCGATGTGATAGGTGATGGGGAGCGCGCCCCGCCAGGCGTCCGGCGCGACAGCGTCTCCGTAGGACATCGGCAGCACGGGAATTTTGGTCAGCGTTTTCGCTTCACCGATCGGCAGGCGCTTTGCGTCCGGGGTCGCGCCGACTCCCGGCGTGAGAGGGTCGCCGGGATAGAGGGGCATGTCCATCACGCTGCCGCGCTGCGCGCCGTCGCGCGGGCGGTCAGGACCATCGGGAAAAACGTCATTCTGAAAATAACCGTCGTCGCGCGGATCGGAATAAACGATACAGGCCAGCGCGCCATGCTCGGCCGCGACCTTCGGCTTGATCCCCCGCCACGATCCTCCGTAGCGCGCAATCACGATGGCGCCATTGACCGAAATTCCCATCCGGGTGAGTTGCTCGTAGTCGGCGGGAACCCCGTAGTTTACGTAGACCAGGGGTGCGGTAGCTTCGCCGTCGATCGAGTACGCGTGATAGACCGGGAGCTGCTCACTGTGCTGGCTCGAGGTGGGATCGAGGGCGACCGCCGGCTCTTCGAGCTTCGCGGTGAACCGGGTGGGCGCCACCATCTCGACCAGGCGATCCTTGGGCGTGGGAAACAGAACGTCGAAGTTTTCAATCCCCGCGTCGAGCCCCCAACTCTTGAGCTTGGCCGCAATCCACTCCGCGTTGTCTTTATCGTAGGGAGATCCCACGTGGTGAGGGCGCGCAGAGAGCCGCTGCATATAGTCGCGCTGGTTTTGCGGGCTGGGGATGAGACGGAATTTTTCTTCCCACTGGGAAGAATCAGCACCGAACAGAGATGTGATGCACAGAGAGACGAGATAACGACGCATTGAATTTCAGTGTAACCAAGTAAGGCAACGGCGATTCAGGACAGGCCATTGGGCATCGTCCGGCAAGATCGTGCGCCCGATCAGCGCGGGACACCCGATAGGTGTCTCTAAGGTAGACCGCAAGATCCACTCTCCCAAAATTATCGTGAGGGAGCCCTTTGTTGTAGGTCCCTCCCTGGGCGGGATAAAGCGCGTCGTCGCCGTTGCTCACGTTTTTGGCAGCCGGAACCAGTGCATCCTGGCTCGCCAAACCCACGCGCAGATTGAATGCCCGCGCCCATTAGGCGAGGCCGATGCGACGCAACAGACAGTCGAATCGGGCGTCGTCGCGCAGGGGATCGTAACGCGGCTCGACCTTCAGCCAAACAAGCCACGCCTCGCGATTCTCGCCGGCTTCGTGAAGCGATTCGAAGGCCGCGTCACAGTCGCCAAGCGCCGTATACACCATGGCGAGCCAATACCGGGACACGTTGCGCGAGCGTGAAATCAATGCCTCCGCTTCCGCTCGTCTCCCGGCGATTGCCAGGGCGTGCGCGAGCGCCGCCTGCGCCGCCGGATGCTCGCCCGAACACGCGCGCGCGTTATCCAACTCCACGACCGCTTCCTCGATCATCCCCATCTGCTGATAGGCGAGTCCAAGCGTGTTCTGCGCCGGCGCATACCGCGGCTCCATGGCCAGCGTCTTCCAGGACTGCTCGGCCGATCCCTGGAAATCGCGCGCAACATAGAGAATCCAGGCCATCTCCATATTGATTACCAAGGAAAGCGGATCCAGCTCCTGTGCTGTCGCGATCTCTCTCAACGCTTCCTCGGAGCGCCCCATGGTGGACAGATAATCGGCATAGAGGCGATGCGCGCGAGCGTCGTTGCCATCCAGCTCCAGCGCCCGGCGATAAGCGCGCTCCGCGCCAGTCCAGTCCCAATCGCGATAGCGTTTCACGCCGGCGATCGAGGTGTGAGCGTCCGCCAGGCGGTCATCGATTCGCAACGCCGCCTCGGCAAATTTCTTCGCGTGCGCAAAACACTCCTGCGCTGGAAACATCCCCTGAAACGCAAACTGGATATGCGTATCGGCCAACCCGGCGTAGGCCGGCGCGTAGCCCGGATCGCGCGCCAGGGCGGATTCAAAGTGGGCGACGCTCTTATGCAAATCCTCCCCCGTCTGCTTGTTCGAAAAATATCGGCCTTTGAGATAATCCCGATGCGCCTCCGTGCCTCGCCGCTGCGGAGCCTGCCAACTCTGAATACGTTCGACCTGCGCGATGAATCGATATCCCAGACCCTGCCGGGACTCGATAAACCGCGGGTTTCTCCCGGCATCGCCCAGCGCCCGCCGAAGCGCGTTCACCGCCGTATTCAGGCTCCGGTCGAACAGCACATGAAGATCGGGCCAAAGCACCCGAGCGAGTTCCTCTCTGGTTACAAAATCCCCCGGGGATTCGAGCAAACGTTGGAGAATTTGAAACGGCTTTTGTTGCAGCTTCACGCGCAATCCACACTTGCGCAACTCGCGTTGCCGCAGGTTCACTTCAAAGACGCCGAACTGAACTTGCGCGGAAATCACCATATTGTTTAACTCATCCCCCGTCTTCGACTTAGCTCCTGATAACAAATTGATTTCCTGCTGAGATGCGATCGGCTTCATGTTCCGTCTCTCTGATTGACGAAGACAGCTACCGAAAGGTTCGGAACGAACCCAAAAGAAACAGGATAAGGAGAAATATATATGTTGAATATGAAATGGACCATGAGTGCCGTGATGTTGGCAGCCGCGTTCGCGGGAACGGCGAGCGCGCAGTCGCAGAACTACCGCGGGACCTTCGAACTGCCGGTGGAAGCGCGTTTTGGCGACGTCGTTTTGCAGCCGGGCAGCTATACCGTTTCCTCCATCGAAGGAGCGAAAGGAATCCGAATTACAGGCGATAAAGGAAAGGCTGCCCTTCTCGCCACCGGCTACGACCTCAAGCCGGGAACGGATAAAGCCAGGCTTATCCTGGTGGACGCGGACGGCATGTACGCGCTCCGGAGCTTCGAAGCCGGATCCATGGGTAAGTCGCTTCACTTCAGTGTTCGGAAAGCTCCGCGCGGGGTCGTCGAGCGAGCCGCCGCGGCGAAACCGGTAATCGAACTGGGCCTGCAGTAGACCTTCAAGCACGTTTTCACAATTTAACAAGAGCCGCCTGAAATGCAGTCTACAAGGCGACGCAGATGCTTACGGTTTCCCGGGTACAGGCCAACTAGCGATAACAATTCGAGGAAAACACTTCCGAGCCGCCATGCGCAGCATGCGGATTCTCCACCAAATCAAGAATCCGCATGCTGCGCATCCAGGACGACGTATCAGTGCAGTGACCAGATGATTCGTTGACGGGCTCCACGGCGCCACACGCGGTCACGGAACTAGCCGAAGCCGGGTCGGCGAGGCAGGCGGCCATGGCGTCGGGAAGCAACGCACCGCAAGTTGATATCATCCTCCTGATACACGCCTTGTCCGCATGCAAAGGAGAGCGGTGATGAAATTCTTCTTATGTGCCCTCGTCGGCATAGGTTCCATCTGGGCACAGCCCGCGGGAGGAGGACGGGGTCCGCAAGTCGTCTCGCCCGAAGTGCTGGCCGATCATCGGGTCACCTTCCGCATTCTTGCACCGAACGCGCAAGCCGTGACGTTGAACGCCGGCGATATTCAGGCGCCGGCCTGGGGCTCCGCTCCACCGAATCCGGGTGGGGGCCGCGGCGGCAGGCCGCTCACCAAGGGCGAGAACGGCATCTGGGAACTGACCACCAGCGATACTGTCGTTCCTGGCGCGTATCGCTACGTCTTCAACGTCGATGGCGTCACGACCATGGATCCGCGCAACGTTTCCATCAGTGAATCGAACGCGCAGAACTGGAGCATGTTCTTCGTGCCCGGTCTCGAATTCCTGGAGACGAAGGACGTCCCGCATGGTGCGGTCGCGAGCGTGACCTATCACTCCAAGACGCTGGATAAGTTTCGCCGCATGCATGTTTACACGCCTCCCGGGTATGAAACCAGCAGCCGGAAGTATCCGGTTTTTTATCTTCTGCACGGCGCGGGCGACTGCGACGATTCCTGGACGTCAGTAGGGCGCGCCGGCTTCATTCTCGACAACCTGATCGCGGAGGGGAAGGCCAAGCCAATGGTGGTCGTGATGCCCGCCGGGCACACCACGCAAACGCCGAACTTCGGTGGACGCGGGGCGGGAGCGCCGTCGGGCCGGCTGCTTTTCGACGATGATTTCGTGAAGGATTTCGTGGACGACATCATGCCGTACGCGGAATCGCACTACCGGATCCAAGCCGACCGCGCCCACCGCGCGATTGCGGGTCTTTCCATGGGAGGCGGGCACACGCTGTATATCGCGATCCCGCACCTCGACAAATTCGCCTACATCGGCGTGTACAGCTCCGGGCTGTTCGGCATCGCCGGCGGAACTGCGGGACGCGCGGGCACGCCGCCCCCGGCCGGTCCCAATCCGGTGACTGCGTGGGAAGAACAGAATAAGGCGAACCTCGACAATCCCGCGCTCAAGAAGGACCTGAAGCTTTTCTGGTTCAGCACCGGCAAGGACGACGGACTGATTACGACCTCGAAGGCAACCGTCGAACTCCTCAATAAACATGGCTTCCACGCGATTTTTGAAGAGAGCGCCGGCGCGCACACCTGGATCAACTGGCGGAACTATCTGGACGAATTCGCTCCCAAGCTTTTCAATTGACCAGATCGATGCTGGCGATGGTTCGCGACCCCGTGCGCCACTCGCGCACGACCTTGCCCTTCGCATCCACTTCGACGATGCGGCGGCCGGTGTAGTCGTTAATCAACACGCCTCCATCCGGCAGCGGAGCGAAGCCCGAGACCCAGCCAAACTGAATGGCCGGGTTCGTCCCGCCGATCGAGCGGACGATCTTGCCGGAAGGATCGACCTCCACCAACTCTCCAGGATCCGAAAGGCTGATCATCGTGTTGCCATTGGCGAGCCTTCGTCCCATATAAAGCTTCCGGTTCGCGCCGTTCGGCGCCTGCCAATCCCAGATTGTCTTGCCCGCCCGGTCGACTTCCATCAGCCTGCCGTCGGCTTCGACGGCGATCAGCGTAGTATCGCGATCGGTGCGATGGCTGTTACGCGAGCGCATGTTGGCCAGAGTCGGATTCTCGTATTTCCAGACGACTTTCTTGTCGGGTGTCACCTCGATTACTTTGCCTAGCCGGGCGTCGCCGATCAGCGTGTTGCCGTTCGCGAGGCGTTGCGCGGCGATGGGATGCTCCAGACCTTCGGTATAACTCCAAACTTCCTTTCGGGTGGCGTCGATCTCCACGACCTTCTTCTGCGGGTTGATGGTGAACAGCACATGCCCGTCGGGCAGCGATTGAACATCGTGTCCATGATCGTTCGGAACCGTCCACAGCAGTTTTGCCGACGGCCATTGTATCGCCGCGATTTCGCCATTGGGCCCGTGGTCTGAAATCAGCAAAGTATATTGCGCCGGCAGCGGACGAAGGTACTTGTCGAACCATGCGATGGCGCGTTCGTCGGCGCGCAGAGCATCGGCGCCTTTAAAACCGTGGCCGGCGCCTGAAATGGTTTCAAGCTCCGCCGGGACGCCCGCCGCGATCAGGCGATCCACCAGCCAAAGCGATTGTTCGTAAGCCACGTAGGTATCCGCCGTCCCGTGAATTGCCAGAATGGGGGCCGCATTCGGGCTCACCCAATTGAGAGGGCTGGAGCGCATGTGGGCGAGGCGGTCCCGGTTGAGATCGCCGCCGAGGAACTGCGGCAGAACGTCCGCGGCATCGACTGACTTCGCATAGGACTGCGTGAAATCGGTGGGGCCGTATTCATCGACCACGCATTGCACACGGCTGGATTGTTCGCGATTGGGGCCCGAGCCCTCGAACTCATCGACGCCGGCCGTCAGACCCAACATCAGTACGAGATGACCGCCCGCGCTGCCGCCGAGCGCGCCGATATGCTCGGGGTCAATCGCATATTTCGCCGCGTTGGCGCGCAGAAAACGGACAGCCGCTTTCGCGTCCTCCAGCGGAGCCGGAAACTGATTTCTCGGAGCCAGGCGATAGGCGATGGTCGCGGCGACGTACCCGTGCTCGGCCAGTTTCACGGCCAGAGGAATATAGCCTTCCTTCGTGCCCGCCCGGAAGCCTCCGCCGTGTACCAGCAGCACAGCGGGACGAGAAGTGGACGATGCCGCGCGCGGGCGGATGATGTCCATCGTCTGGCGTCCGCCGACCGCCGAGTAGGGGACGTCGCGCTCGGCGATGACGGTATCCGGGACGGGAGGAGGCGTCTGCGCCATCAGATTCACGGACAGGGTGAGAAAAAAGAAAGCACGCATCATCGCGACTATATCGCATTCCGGTAAACTGTTTTTGATGCACTTCGCCATTTTACTGGTCGTGGCTTCGCTGGCGTCCGGCGCCGAACCATCGGAATTCTTCGAGTCGAAGATCCGCCCGCTGCTGGTGAACCGCTGCTACGCCTGCCACACGGAACCGGCGAGCGCCGGGCTGCGCCTCGATTCGCGCGCGGCTCTGCTGAAGGGCGGAAAATCCGGGCCAGCCATTGTGCCCGGGGACCCGTCGCAGAGTTTGCTGATCCAGGCCGTGGCGCACACCCATGCGCGGCTGAAAATGCCTCCGACGGGGACGCTCGATCCTCAGGATGTGGCGAATCTCGACCAGTGGGTGAAGGAGGGAGCGGTCTTTCCGGAATCGGCGAAGACGGCGGCCTATCTTCTGAGGCTGGACCAAAAGGCATTCTGGTCCTTCCAGCCGGTGCGGAAAACGCCACCGCCCGCAGCCGACCGGCCGGAATGGAACCGGAATCCGGTCGACCGGTTCATCTATGCGAAGTTGAAAGAGAAAGGTCTGACGCCTGGCAGAAAGGCGGACAGAGCCACGCTGCTGCGGCGAGTCACCTTCGACCTGACCGGCCTGCCCGCGACGCGCGAAGAGATTGCTGCGTTTGTGAACGATTCTTCGGCCGACGCGTTCGAAAAGCGCATCGACCGCATGATGGCCACTCAGCAATACGGCGAACGATGGGGGCGTCATTGGCTCGATCTGGTCCGCTATGCCGACACTGCCGGCGACGCCGCCGATTTTCCGGTGCCGGAGATGTACGAGTACCGGAATTACGTGATTCAGTCGTTCATGAAGGACAAGCCCTACGACCAATTCCTGAGGGAACAGATCGCAGGCGATTTGCTGCCCTCCGCCGATGAAGCACAGCACTGGGAGCAGACGGTGGCGACCGGTTACGTCACGGTGTCGCGGCGCGTCGGCGTGAGCCCGAAGGCCGACCGGCATGTGACGCTCGAAGACACCATCGGCAATTTCGGCCAGACGATGCTGGGGTTGAGCGTGGGCTGCGCGCGCTGCCACGATCACAAATTCGATCCCATTCCGACGGCCGACTATTATGCCCTCTACGGAATTTTCGACAGCACCACGTACCCGTTCAGCGGCGAGGAACACAATCCTTATCGCGGGGATTTCGTATACCGGGTGGGCAAGGAAAAGGCGGCCGACGTCCTGAAACCGTTTGACGAAGCCTTCGCGCCCTGGAAAAAACTGGAGCGCGCGAAATTTGCCGAGTATCAGGAATTTCAGGACAAGAAAATCCTCACCCCCGGCCGTTCGCGCGAAGTCGTCTGGAAGGAACTGACGCAAATTCGGCAGGATCTGGTTCCCTTCGCCGAGGCCTATCCGAAGCTCGAAACCGCGTGGGCGGTGAGCGAAGGCCGGCCGCATGACGTGAAAATTCAGATCTACGGCGAACCGAAAAATACCGGCGCACTGGTGCGTCGCGGCTTTCCTCTGATCCTCGGCGGCATGAAGGTGCCCGAATCGGAGACCGGCAGCGGGCGTCTGGAACTCGCGCAGTGGGTGACGGACCGCGCGAACCCACTGACGGCGCGCGTCATCGTCAATCGCATCTGGCATTATCACTTCGGCAAGGGCATCGTCGCGACCACTTCGGATTTCGGAGTGCGCGGCGCGCCTCCCACACATCCCGAACTGCTCGATTTCCTGGCCGCGCGCTTTGTCGAAGACGGCTGGTCGTTCAAGAAAGTGCACAAGCTGATTCTCCTGTCGGAGACGTATCAGCTTGCAAGCGAGGATATCGCGGCCAATTCCGCCGTCGATCCGCAAAACAACTTTCTGTGGCGGCAGAACCGGCAGAGGCTCGATGCCGAGGAGATCAACGATTCCATTCGCTTCCTCAGCGGGACGCTGGACCTGTCGATGGGAGAGCGCCTGCCGTTCCCCAACGACCGCACCTATTTCTTCCGCCAGCACGAGCCCTTCGGCGCCAATTATCCAAATCCGCGCCGCGCCGTTTACGGCATGCAGCAGCGCATCCAGAAGAATCCCTACCTGGACCTGTTCGACGGTTCGGACGGGAACCTGGCGCTCGCGGAGCGCCGCTCCACAACGACGTCTCTACAGGCGCTGTATCTAATGAACTCGAAATTCTTGACAGAGCAGAGCCGGCTGATCGCCACCAGGCTGCCGGATCCGGAGGTGGCGTTCGAGACGATCTTCGGGCGTCCGGCGAAAGCCGCGGAGCTGGAGCAATCGAAAACCTTTCTAACCAAATTGCGGAAAGAATACCTGGCAGCGGGCGACCCGCAACCGGAAGCGAGCGCATGGGCCAGTTACATCCATGCGATGCTGAGCAGTAACGGGTTCCTGTTCATGGACTGAAAATATGATTCGCAGACAAGCCATTCGATCTTTGGCCGCCGGCGGCCTGCTGCTGCCGGGGATCCTGTCGGAACTGATGGGCTCGGAACCGGAAAATCCGCTCGCGCCGAGAGCGCCGCACTTCAAGCCGAAAGCGAAGCGCGTAATTTTCCTGTTCATGACCGGAGGCGTCTCGCACATCGACACTTTCGACCCCAAGCCTTACCTGACCCGGAATCACGGCAAGCCGGCGCGGGGCAACAGTTTTTACAAAGCGGCGGACTGGAAATTTCAGCGCTACGGGAAGAGCGGCGTCGAGGTTTCGGACTTATTTCCCGAAATCGGCAGCGTCATCGACGATGTCTGTGTGATCCGTTCGATGAAGAACATCAATGGAGACCATTTCGGGGCCACTATCGGGATCCACACCGGCTCGGCGACGTTCAACCGGCCCAGCATGGGCTCCTGGGTCAGCTACGGGCTGGGAACGGAAAATCAGAACCTGCCATCGTTCGTGGTGATCGCACCGGAGCTGCCGTATGCGGGCGGCCAGGTATTCGGATCCGATTTTCTCCCGGTGCTGCATCAGGGCACGCGCATCGTGCCCGGCCCGGAGCCGATCGCCAACATGAAGCGGCGCGCGGAAACGGCGGAGATTCAGCAGACCGAGCTGCAACTGACGGAATACTTCAATCGCCAGCATCTGGCGGAGCGCGAGACGGATTCGAACCTTGCGGCGCGCATCAAGTCGTTCGAGACGGCGTTCGGGATGCAGCGCGAGGCTCCCGAGGCGTTCGATCTTTCGAAGGAATCCGACGCGACGCTTAAAATGTACGGCCTGGAGCGAGGCAGCACGAATGGTTTCGGCTGGCAGTGTCTCGTCGCCCGCCGTCTGGCCGAACGCGGCGTGCGTTTTGTGGAGCTGATTGACGGCGGCACCAGTATCGACCACAACTGGGATGCCCACGCGTTCATGCCGGTTTATAACAAGCTCGCGCCAGCGGTCGATAGGCCGATCGCTGGCCTGCTGCGGGACCTGAAATCGCGCGGCATGCTGGAAGATACGGTGGTGGTCTGGACCACCGAGTTCGGCCGCACACCGACGGTGCCGGACCCCAGCGCCGCAGGCCGCGGCCACCACGCGACAGCCTACAGTTCGTGGGTGGCGGGCGGAGGTTTCGCCGGAGGAAAGGCGTACGGAGTGAGCGACGAAATCGGCGGACTGGTGGTTCAGGACGAGGTTTCCGTGCACGATTTACAGGCCACGATTCTCAACCAGCTGGGGCTGGATCATAAGCGCCTGACCTACCGCCATGCGGGACGGGATTACCGGCTCACCGACGTCCACGGGACGGTCGTGAACGGAATTCTGGCCTGACATGCGGCTGCTGATTTTTCTGGTTCCGCTGGCGGCCCTTCATGCCGAGGTCGCATTTTCCACCGGCGTCTGGCCGATTCTTGAGCGGCGCTGCGTGAGCTGCCATCAGCCCGGTGAAATCGCTCCCATGCCGCTGACCAGTTATGCCGAAGTGCGCCCCTGGGCCAACGCCATTCGCGACGCGGTCCTCACCAGGAAGATGCCTCCATGGGGCGCGGCAGGCGTCACGGCGCACGACTTCCGCAACGACCGGTCGTTGACGGAGCCCGAGATTCAGACCATCGCCACCTGGGTGAAAGAAGGCGCGCAAGAGGGAAAGCCCGTGAAAACGGCGTTTCACCCCAGCACCTTATCCAATGGATGGAAGCTCGGCAAGCCGGATATCGTCATTCGCGTGCCGGGATTTCACGTGCCTGCCTCCGGACTGCTGACGTATCGTTATCTGATCACTGGCGGCTTATTCCCAAAGAATGTCTGGGTCCGCGCGGCGGAGTTTCGCATCGATCAGCGGAGCGTGGTTCACCACATCAACGCCTACGCGCGAGGGCCCGAGTCGAGTTATCTTGCCGGATTCCCGAAGGGCGAAATCGTCACGGCGACGGTTGCGGACCGCGCGCGCAGACGTGAAGGCGAGGGAGTGTTCGACCGGCGCTTGCAGTTAATTGGATGGGAACCCGGCTACCAGCCCATGCCCTGGCTGCCGAACGGCGCGAAGCAGATCCGGGCCGGCTCCGATATTGTTTTCGAGATGCACTACAGCCCGAACGGCAAGGAACTCACCGATTACTCCGAATTTGGCCTCTACTTGGCCTCCAGCCCACCTTCGGAGAGGGTGATGGCGATCGACACTCTCCGCGATCTGGACCTGGCAATTCCCCCAAGTGCGGCAGATTATGTGTCGAATGCCTTCATGACCCTGGCTCACTCAGTGAGACTCGTATCGGTCCAGCCGCACATGCACTATCGGGGAAAATCGATGGAAGTTCGGGCCCGGTATCCGGACGGCCGGACGCGAATGCTGGTCAGCGTTCCGAAGTACGATTTTCATTGGCAGACGACCTACGTGTTCCGCGACCCCGTGCTTCTTCCCGCCGGCACGAGACTGGAATCGACCGCCCACTTCGACAACTCGGTCAATAACCCGTCCAATCCGGACTCTGCCGTCGCTGTCCATTGGGGAGACATGACCACCGACGAAATGCATATCGCCTTCCTCGAACTGGCGATGCCCGTCGAAGCCGATCCCGAGATGTTGTTTGCCGCTCCGCCGCGCATGATAGGCACGCCGTCTCCAAAGCATTGACTTCGACGAAACCGCACCAGGGCTGGTGGACCGCCTCTCTCATTTCGTTACCAGAAACAGTCCCCAGTCTTACGCCACGTGATTAGCCTCCTATGGATATAAGCGGGACAGCTTACTATTGCAAAGACAACGTTACCGGTCTGGTTTGATGTCTATCCAGCCCCTCGACGACGTGGAGCGTCCAGTAGCGGTGGCCGGTGATTTGGTCACTATTTATTCGTCTCCGCTTCAGCTGCCACGCCGTTTACTGCCACTGGCTCGATCAAAAATAGAACTTGGCCGCTAGCTGGACTATGCGCTGCTCTCTGGTTGCGTTATATTCCCCGAAGTAGCTGCCGAGCGGCTTGGTGGAGCCGGCCGGCCGGAGATTGTTCGTAATGATCAGTTGACTGAAACTTGGCGTGTTCAGAACGGCGGAGCCGGTGGCGCCGCTGGCGGTGGTGAGGTTCGTGGTGGTGTTGTACCCGCTGAATTGTGTGTGATTGAAGGCGTTGAAACCCTCCAAGCGCAACTGGAGGTACTTCTTGCCATCCCCAGACACCTTGAAATTCTTAAAGATGGACATGTCGAAGTTTTCCGTTCCCGGTCCTCGTATATAAGTTCTGGGCCACGGAGCGAGCTCATCCGGCTGGCCGAGATAGACGGAGCCGGTGTTGATGTGGTCGCCATTGACGCCGGTGTTGGGGTTGAGGACAGCGGAGTTTTGATAGAACAGCGGGCCGAAAGTATAAGATCCGGTGATCACCTGGCCCACGTTCACGCCGGCAATCGATGGCGAGAGCTCGATCGGCGTGCCGGACCGGAAGATGCTGATGCCGGAAACGACCCAGCCATTGAAAACTCCTTTCGCGATGCGGCCGTCGCCCACCAAGTGAGCGCCGTTGGGCAGATTGTAAACGTAGCTCACCACCAGATTGTGAGTCTGATCCGAACCTGCGAGTCGATACTCGTATGCCCGCGTGTTAAAAGGGTTTACTGAATCGCTATCGTTGTTGTTGGTCAGGAAATTTTTGGAGAAGGTGTAGGCTGCTCCGATCACGAGGCCACGCGAGATATGACGGTTCACCGAAACCTGGAGCGAATTGTAGTTCGAGGACGCACCGTTGTTGCGGTAGAGAATATCGCCGTATCCGGCATAAGGCCGCAAGAAGTCCTGTGGAAGAGCATTCACCCCGTTGAAGGACAGGCCGGCATTGGAGTACGCCACAGGAAGACTCGGCTGGACAGAGGGAACGACTCCGTTCGCATATTTCGTAGGGTCCTGCGCGCTGGCCTGGAAGGTAGCCCCGTACGGAACGGCGTTCAGGTTGATGACCTGTTCCAGATTGCGGCCCAACGAGCCGACATAAGCCACGTCTAATACGATGCCGAGGCCGACGCTTCTCTGGACGCCGAGGTTGAAGCTATAAACGTTGGGGGTGGTGTCGCTCGGCGATACGGCGGTGAGGCCGATGGTGCCTCGGGCCCCATTTGCCGTATTTGCATTGATGTTGCTCAGCGATCCATAGTAAAGCACCGGAGTCAGAACGTTCGGGGGAGCTTGCGCTTCGTTGTTGTCCTGATCGGTGCGGGTGCGGTCGTAGGAGATCGCGAAGCCGCCGCGGACAACCGTTTCCTTGAGCGGCTGCCAGGCAAAGCCGAACCGGGGCGCGGCGCGGACGCCCTGCATATAGCCTCCGGTCAGATAGCTTTTGGCGGAAACCAGGCCGTTCGTCGGGTTGCCTGAATTGGGCACGATCAGTCCTTCGAAATTGCTGGGAAGTGTGTTCGCGACGGTCGGTGTAGCCGGAGCATTCGCCGGGTCGACTACCCGCACGGCGCCGTTTACCAGCACCGGCGTGTACAGCCGGACAGCCTGTTTCGGATCGAACAGGTTCGGTTCGAAATACTCTTCCTGTTGCCTGAGGTCGTGAACCGGTCCCAGATAGCTGAAGCGCAATCCGTAATCGAGCGTCAATTTGGGCGTGACGCGCCAGGTGTCCTGAATATATCCTTCCACTGTGTTGTATACAGAGTTGGTGGCGACTTTCTGACTTGCCTGGGTATAGCTGGTATACACGCCCAATAACGCGTTGGCGAACGGATCGCCCGCATCTAGCGGAAAGTTCGCGTTGGTGCCGAGGCTGCTTGTATAGTCGACGCTTGATTGCGCCGGCGACTGCGGCGTATTGAAGGCCGTTGCCTTGTAATAATAAAATCCTGTCTTGAGCGCGTGCTTGCCGATGATCTTGGTCAGGTTATCGATCACGTTGTAGGAAGGGATTTGCTGAAAGAACGGCGACCCGTTAATGCTGACCGAGGGTGAGGTCTGGTTGGTCAACCCACCGAAGGTCATGCTCGGAATCACGTCATAGGGCGCGTTCGCCTGCGGAAACAACAAGGGAGTGTTAATTCCCGTCGTGGCCCTCGAGTAGCCGTCGGTCGCGGCGACAATATTCGTGGTGAAAATGCCATGGCCAAAGATCGCCTCGTTGATCAAAGTGGGGGTGATCATGCTGGTCAGCGTGAGCGCCATGTTGTATCCCGATCCGCTGCGGTTCGCCGCCCCGAGAGTGGGGAAGTTATCGCTGAGCGTGGTTGTTCCGTAGGCCAGAATCTGATCGTCATAGTTGTTGATGAAGCGGCCGGCGAGCCTGTTCTTGTCGTTGATCAAATAATCGATGCGCACGATATCCTCACGGCGCGGGTACTTGCTGGAGATTTGTGACGTGTAGTTATAGAGATTGCCCCCGATGGTTGTGTTCGGCGTGGGGAACAGATTCAGAACTGCCTGCGATCCCGGAAACCAGCAGGTTTTCGGAATCACATTGCCGGGGAAAGGGACCGCCGCGCCGGTGCCGTTCGTGCCGAGGCAATTGCCGGAATCCCGGACGATAATCGGCGCGCCGTTGCCGTTGACGGACTGGGAGAAATCTCCGTTGCGCTCGGCTGGCGTTGGCACCTCGATGTTCTGAGCGCTGGCCTGCGGCACCAGTTGCTTGTACCACTCCTCGTTATAGAAGAAGAAAAGCTTCGTTTTGGATCGGTTGAATCCGCCCAGCGCTTTGGGCAGGTAAACGGGTCCGCTCAGGTCGAAGCCGTAGTAGTTATAACGATAGAGCGCGCGCGGATGACCGGCGACGTTGTTAAAGAAGCTGTTGGCATTCAGGCTGTCATGACGGTGGAACCAGCGGGCATCAAAGTGAAAGTCCTGGCTGCCGCCCTTGGTGGTCACAGTGACGATCCCGCCGGCGGCTTTGCCGTACTCGGCCTGATAATTCGAGGTCAGAATCTTCACCTCGCTGACCGAATCGGGATTCATCGTCACCTGCTGCGCCTGTTGATCGGTCCGCGTAATGGAAGAGCCGTCCACTGACATGTCTTTCATTGTGGTGCGCGTCCCGTTGATCGAGTAAGAACCGATGGCGCTGAGATTACTCACCTCGTTGGCCCCGCCCGGCTGCGCAACGCCCGGAATCAGTTTCGCCAGGTCGTGAATATTACGCCCGTTGAGCGCAAGGTCCCGCAGCTGCCCGCCCGTGACGGCTTCCGAACGCTCGCCCGAATCAGACTGCAACTGCAACTGCCCGGCGTCCGCTGTTACGGTGACCGTATCGGTGGGCGCGCCCACCTGCAGCACCATCTCGCCGAGACTCAAACGATCCTGCGGATTCACCACAACGCCGGTCTTGTTCAACCTGCGGAAGCCGGCTTTCTCCACGGAAACGTCGTAGATTCCGTCGTTGATATCCGGCGCCACGAACAGGCCGCTAGAGTTCGTCTGGAGCGTCCGCGACTCGTGGGTCGCCTGGTTGGTGATAGTGATCCGGGCGTCAGGCACGGATGCGCCCGACGTGTCGATAATCGTGCCGGAAACAGTGGCAGCGGTGCTCTGGGCGTACGCCGTTCCTCCCATGAACCACAAAACGGCGGACATCGTCAGCGTATTCAAGATGCGACTTAGCATTTGTTCTCCTCAAGGCAATGGGCGAATCCAGATGTTGCGAAACTGCATGAAAGTCTCCTTGACGTCGGGATGGTAGTGGTCCTGAAGCATCAGCGGGCCATCCTCGCAAGGGTCGGTATCGTCGCTGCTCGTGGTCCGGCCGCGGATCGTCACGTGATCCTGCACCAGGACGCCGTTATAAAGCACGGTTACAGTGCCCGGCGTTGCGATCCTCCGGTCCGCTCCGCACAGCGGAGCGTGGAAGACGATGTCGTACGTCTGCCATTCCCTCGGTGGCCGCGATACGTTCACCAGCGGCGCGTATTGGCCATAGAGCGATCCGGCGGAGCCGTTCGCATAACTGGGGTTGTTGAAGGAATCGAGGATCTGAATTTCGTATCGCCCCTGCAGGTAGACGCCACTGTTGGCACGCGCCTGGCCATGCGCGTTGGGCATGGAGGGCACGGCGAACTCCACGTGAAGCTGCGCGCTGCCGAACTTCCGTTTCGTATACAGATTCCCGGTGCCGCTTTTTGATACCAATGCTCTGTCCACCACCGGCCACTGGGCCGCGCGGCCGTCGCGATAGGCCCACTGCGCGGTATCTTTTCCGTCGAACAGCACCACTGCGTCGGAAGGAGGCGGCCCGCACGCCGCTCCGGGAACCACCGTTGCCGGTTGCTGGTCGATTTTCTGGACCAGAGCCAGTGCCGCGATTGTCAGAACAAGGTTCACGGCTTCTTTGGCTCCAGAGGTTTCACTTCGACGTTGCGGAACCAGACCTCGGCGCCCTCGGCCTGGAGCATAATCCGGCCGCTGGAGACCGGCAGGTATTGAGACGGATCGTCCGCCGACGGTTGCTTGATGTCCCAGGCGCGCATAACCGCCCGGCCGTTCACGATGTGGGTGATCTTGTCTCCATCGAGGATCAGTTCGAGCTTGTTCCAGCCATTGCGATCTTCAAAGTCCCCAAACTTGATAATCCGGCCACGGCTCTGCGTTCGCG
>Ga0182030_10000595_pt1 | contig 69453 bp, 60 predicted proteins | sample 812S3MmetaG_FD_121299 | JGI IMG/M metagenome (GOLD analysis project Ga0182030, IMG submission 121299) | Permafrost microbial communities from Stordalen Mire, Sweden - 812S3M metaG (Illumina Assembly) | ecosystem: Environmental > Terrestrial > Soil > Wetlands > Permafrost | place: Sweden...
CGCACCATACTAAAAAAAGGATGTCCGAAGGATATCCTTTTTTTAGTACTCGTATGGTGGGCAGGATGAGAACCCTTTAGGGTTCGAGAATCGGCAGCGAGGAGGGAATAAAAAGCTGTTCAAATTTTACTTATTTATAAAGAAAAGCTTTTTATTTTCGACGAGCGAACCGATTCGGGTGGATTCTTATCCACCCTATCCTTCCCGGCGCACAAATCTTGTTAGGAATCAGTTTTTGATATATAACAATATCAGCAATGACGCCGTCCGACGGGATGGTTTCATGAGATGCTGCATTGCTCCCTCAATAACCAAGGAGAAAGCCATGTCGAGTGATTTCGGACCATGCCCTGCAATTCCCAAAGACGTTATGCTTGTATACATGCTCGATCGGTGGAGGGAGGCGAGGGGACACGCGCATTTCGATATAGATCCCGAAATGCGTCGTCTCATTGAACTACATCTCCCAACTTGCGAAATCTGTCGGACGTATATTGAGGAAGCATCTCATTTGTCCGACATCACCGAGCTGATGTTAAGAAGACGAGCGGCTCAGAAAGAAGGCCTTGGGTTTAACCTTGACGACAACGTTCATTGACGCCCAACTAGGCATCAAATTGAGGGGCAAACCATCGCCCCTCCAGACCTAAGTTCATAGATTGTTTTACGGTCTTAGGTTTGGATAAACATCGTTCGAAAATCGTCCAGTCGGGTGCATCAATGTTATAATCCCATTATGGAAATTGAAGTTAAGGCCAAGCTGAAAGACAAGACCGCAGTTATGGGAAAACTGGCGGCGCTTGGATGTAAATTTTCAGACGCTAAAACCCAGGATGACATGGTATGGGTTGAAAAAACAGGATCCCTTGAGGATTTTCTTTCGAATAAGGTGTTTTTGCGCATACGCATCCAAAATGGAGAAAAGGTAATTATGACAGCGAAAAAATCCAAGGCGCGACAGGGCGATGAAAGTCTGGTAAAACGTGAGCACGAGATCGTGGTCAGCTCTGCTGATGAAGCACGGAATATCCTTTCGATGCTGGGGCTACAGGAAGCGGTGCGGGTAGTGAAAAAGCGTCAAACCACTACGTACGAAGGCTATGAGATCTGTATTGATGAAATAGAAAACCTCGGTTCTTTTATCGAAATCGAAAAAATTGCCGAAGAAAGTGAAGCAGCCGATATTCAGAAACAAATGTTTGAATTCTTGGGGGCGCTTGGGATTTTGCCGGAAGATCAGGTGAAAAAGGGCTATGATATTTTGATGCTCGAAAGGAATTAGGTTCAACCGGCTAAGACATTCTTGTCTTGAGACCTGTAATCTGTTAAAACTGAGAAGTGAGGTACCTATGAGGAAAAAGGTAAGGTTTTTGTTCTTTGGCAAGAAGGCGTGGGACCAGCGCATTCGGCTTGCTGGTTTTTTTATGAGAGACATCAGAAGCGACGGCGTTCGAGTCTATGTGCGAAGGGTAGTGACCGCCGACGACGCGGAGAAAACCCTTCGGGCGCTCACAAGAACCCAAAACGAAGAAGCGTGGAGCAATTTCTGCTATGGGAATATCGACCTGAAGATCGCAAAGCCTATCTGCGACGTCCTATGGCCACCGGCACCCCGTTTGCCACTTTCGAAGGAGTTGTTATTGTGATCATAGCCCCAGCAGACAATCGGCCTTCTCGCGCCAAAGTCTGCTATATCGGCCAAGCATAAACCAATGTAAGTCCCGCATGGACGGCAGGGTCTAGGGGCCAAAGGTTTCGCCACCGATGAAATCAAAAGCGGGCATCATTCCTGCGCGTTGATGTCAAAAAGGGTAGTTTCTCCTCCGGTGCTCGTTCTGGTCCAATAACGAGAGGCCCCGCTGCATTTATAGCGGGGCCATCTATTTTTCAAAATTATTTAAATATCGTCCATTCCCCAGAGTACAAGTTGTAGCATCCCTTTTAAAAAAGAAATGGACAGCCGGGGGAATACGGCTGTCCACGATACTGCTATGATTGCTTCAGGTAGCGGGCGCGAATGCAAGCCTGCCGGGCGGCAGAACTTCGACAATCTTTGCGATGCCGATCGGGAGTGCGTGTCGCACCCGGTTCTCGGCAAGGACGACGGTGTTCGTGGCGACGCTCTCGATCACTCCAATCTTGATCTTGCGCTCTTTGTCCAGGTACCTGACGACATCGCCTGGGTGGGCGTTTAGATCCCGCCTGTCTACGTACGGTGGTAGAACAACTCGTAGTATCCCCATGATGCTTCCTCTCCTGATTTGATTTTGAATTCGAACCACCAAAAAACAGGTTCTAACTACAGAATAGTGCGAAACATTTATATTATCAAGTCGCAACTCGTGGCGGCGGTGTGGATAAAGATCTTGCCTCGCGACGCCCTTAGTACAAAAATGCTATCATAGACCCATAATGACCGACACAGAAAAAAAGCTTCTTATTTTAGCCTTCATTAAGACGCAAACGCTCACCGTACTTTCCACGGTAGGGGACGGAAAGCCGGAAAGTGCCGTCATTGCCTTCGGCGAAACGGAGAATCTTGAGCTGATCTTCGGCACTTCGAACACGGCAAGAAAATATAAAAATCTTCAAAACGACCCGCACGTTGCCTTTGCTATCGGATGGGATCCGGACGCGTATATGACCGTCCAATATGAGGGCACGGCGCGCGAGCTTGCGGGCGATGAGGCAAAGAAATATAGCGCCGCTTTCGCGGTCAAAAATCCCAGAGTGGCAAAATATGCATCGCTCCCGGATGAGCGCTATTTTCTTGTGACGCCAACATGGATCCGCTATACGAGCAAGAAAGAAACCTTCGAAATCTCATTCTAGCCGCTTATGCAGGAATATGTGAATGACGCCATCGTGCTGCGCAAGGACCCGCAAGGAGACCTGGATGGTCGCTACGTTCTTTTTACGGAGCGATTTGGAAAGGTGGTCGTGAAGGCAAAAAGTTCGCGCAAGATCACCTCCAAGCTCGCGTCGCATCTTGAGCCGGGGACGATCGGCAAAGTCCGCTTCATCGAGAACCATAGCACGCAGATCATCGATGCCCTCAAAGCGCGCAAAAGCCCGGTCGCGCTCGCCGATCTCCATTTTTTGAGCCAGCTTCTTCAGGAGCTTCAGCCCGAGCCGGAGCTGTGGGACATGTTGATTGCGAGCGGCGCTGGCGCGGATAAAGACGATTTTTCATGGGTGAAAGTGCTCACTATTCTCGGATGGGACCCCCAGGAAGCTGAATGTTCCTCATGCGGCAAAGACCACCCCGCCTATTTTTACGTTCCACGCCAGGAATTTTTTTGCGCTGCCTGTGTTAAAAAACTCCCTTTAAAATTGAGGGCGAATGCGGTATTATCGATATATGCCTTATAATCCGAACGCTATCTGGACGAGTAAGAAGAAGAAATTCGAACCGCTCGCTTCGGAAAAACTATCGCCATCGAACGAACCGCCGCATTTGCCGCCGCCGGGCGCGCCGGAGTCGCGGCAAGAGCCTGACCAGCAATCGGACCGGCCCTCGTTTTTCCATCGCCACGCCCTTTTACTGTTTTCCATTGGCCTCATTGTGCTCTTGGGCGCTGCACTCGGCATCACGTTCTACTTTCGCTCGCCGACGGCACCGAGCGTGAGCGTCGCTTTTTCAAAACCGGACGCCATCCTTGTCGGCGCGCCGACCACCATCACTATTTCGTCGTCCAATAATTCCACGATGCAACTGACCGGCGCGATCCTTACCGTGATCCTTCCCGACGGCATGTCGTTCGTCGGCGACGATCCGAGCGAACGAGCGAAGGAGTATCCGCTCGCCGCCATCGACCCGGGCGCGGTCGCGGCGCAGAGCTCGACGATCATCGTCACGGGAGCGCCCAACAGTCTGCAGCGAATCAATGTGAAACTCACCTATAACACACCCGCGACCGCGCAGACGCAATTCGAAACGGACGGAGAGGCCAACGTCGTGGTAGGGGACTCGGCGATCAGTTTGAGCTACGGCTCGACCACGCAATATGTTGTAAGCGGCCAAAGTTTTTCATTCACGGTGGATTATGGGAATAATACAACACAAGAGATCGACAACGTTTCCGTTCAGATCAAATACCCGCCAGCGTTCACGTTCGCGACAAGCAGTATTCTGGCGACCGGCAACAATATATGGAACATAGGAACCGTTCCCGGCGGGACAAGCGGGTCGTTCACCGTCACCGGAACGATCGTCGGGCAAACGCAGGCGCAATATCCGATGACCGGCTCCGTGCTCCTTGGCATTTCCGATCAGAACTATCCAGTGATCAGCCAGCCACTCGTCTTTATAGTGACCCAACCGCCGTTATCGCTTACCATCACGCCAAACAATTCGACGACATACGTTTCTTCGGCCGGCGACAGTCTCGACTATATACTTACTTACACCAACAACTCGAACGTGAGCTTCGCGGGCGTGAACATTTCCGCAAACCTCGTGGGGAAGATGTTCGATTTCACCTCGCTTCAAACCAACGGAGCTTTCAGCTCGCGGTCGAATACGATAACGTGGTCCACGGCGAATACTCCCGCACTCGTCTCGGTCGCGCCGGGGCAGAGCGGCTCGGTAGAATTCTCCGTCAAAACAAAAACTGCGTTTCCCATCAAGCTGCCGAGCGATAAGAACTATGTGCTGAAGGTTACCGGCACGATCCAGTCGCCGACCGTAGCGCCGAACACCGCCGGTTCGAGTACGGTCGCCGTCACGACACTGCAGAACAAGATCGGCGGCGCGATCACCCTTGCTGCCAAAGGCTCTTTGGGATCCGGGCCGTATCCGCCAAAAGTTGACCAAGAAACGGATTACGCCGTACACTGGGATGTCACCAACTATTCGACCGACGCGCAAAATGTTAAGGTATCCGCGTACCTCCAGTCGGGCACGGCGCTTATCGGCGCGATAACAAGCAACATTTCCTCAACGCCGACGTATGATCCGGGGACAGGGCTCGTGAGCTGGACCATTCCCGGCGTTGCTGCAGGAACCGGCGTCATCACCCAGCCTGCCGAAGCTGTTTTTGACGTGAGTAATGTGCCGGCGGTGAACCAGGTCGGCCAGGATGTCACCTTGCTCGGAGCAAGCTCGCTCACGGCCACCGATGGGTTTACGGGGCAAGCGCTTTCGGCGCAAGCGGATGCGGTGACGACGGCATTGTTGAACGACCCAAGCATCGCCCAAGGAGAGGATCGGCATGTTACGCAATGAACGAGTGGCACAAAAAATTAATCATTATTTAATTGATCATGGGAAAAAATAACACGGCGGCGGAACCAAAAAACGAAAAGGAAAAAAACGACCTGATGGAAAAAATAGTTTCGCTCTCCAAACGGCGCGGATTTGTCTTTCCCGGATCGGAGATTTATGGCGGCCTGGCGAATTCGTATGAATATGGACCGGCTGGCGTTGAGCTCAAGCGCAATATTCAGGAAGAATGGTGGCGCGTTTTTGTGCGCGAACGGAGCGACATGGTCGGCCTGGACTCTTCTATTATTCTTCACCCCAAAACATGGGAAGCTTCCGGACACGTGGCCGGGCTCGTTGACGCGATGACGGAATGCCGCGCGTGTCACAGCCGCACCCGCGCGGACCACTTAATAGAGAACCATTTCGAGGCGAAGGGTGAAAAGATCAGCGTCGAAGGGAGAAGCGAAGCCGAGCTTGATGAAGTGATCGCTCAAAACAAAATAAAATGCCCAACGTGCGGCAAATTCGACTGGACGCCGGTGCGCAAGTTCAATTTGCTTTTCGAAACGCATGTCGGCATCGTGCCGGAAGCGCAATCAAAGGTGTATCTTCGCGGCGAAACGGCACAAGGCATTTTCCTGGCGTTCAAAAATATTCTCGACTCGACGCGTGTCCGCTTGCCGTTCGGGGTCGGCCAGATGGGCAAAAGCTTCCGCAACGAGATCACGAAAGGCAATTTCATTTTCCGCACACTCGAATTCGAACAGGCGGAGATCGAATATTTCTTTGATCCCGAAGCCGCCGATTGGAAAGAACTTTATGACGGTTGGAAAAACGCGATGCATAATTTCGTCACGACGACGCTCGGCATTAAGGCGGAAAAATTGCGCTGGCGCGAGCACGGCGACGAGGAGCGCAGCTTCTACAGCAAGCGCACCGAAGACATGGAATACAACTTCCCATTCGGCTTCAAGGAGCTTTGGGGATTGGCGTACCGCACCGACTACGACCTCAATCAGCATATGAAGTTCTCCGGCGTCGACCTTTCGTATACCGATCCCACGACCGGCAAAAAGTTTATCCCTCACGTCATCGAACCGGCGGTTGGTATCAACCGGCTAATGGCAATGGTGATGCTGGATGCCTACACCGAGGACGGCGATCGTGTTTATTTGAAACTCAAGCCACGCTTGGCGCCGTATAAGGCCGCGATCTTCCCGCTGCTTGCCAACAAGCCTCAACTTGTGGAGCTCGCGCGGAAGATCCACGGCGACCTACAAAAGCATTTCAGTGTTTCATGGGACGACCGCGGCAATATCGGCAAGCGTTATTACGCGCAAGATGAGATCGGCACGCCGTTTTGTATTACCGTCGACTTTGACACCGTGGGCGAAGGCGACGCCGCGAATAAAAACACGGTGACCGTGCGCGACCGCGACACCGGAACCCAGGAGCGCGTGGCGATCGAAAATCTTCCCACCTTCCTCCATGGCAAAATTTATAATTAAAGGCGGCAAGCCGCTGTTCGGCGAAGTGACGCTCGCCGGCGCGAAGAACGCGGCGTCGAAGATGCTCGTTGCATCGCTTCTTACCACCGAACCGGTCGTTTTCGAGAATGTGCCGGTGATCGGCGATGTCGACATCGTTTTCGAGCTGTTGCGCAACATCGGCAGCGAGATCGATGCGGCGGCATCGACGGTAAAGATCCAAACGTCGGAGATAAAACATAATAAAGTGGCGCAGCTCTCGCGCCGCAATCGCATTCCCATTCTCGCGCTCGGACCGTTGCTCGCGCGCACGGGCGAGGCCGAGGTGCCGGTGCTCGGCGGCGACAAGATCGGTCCACGCCCGGTGGATATCCACCTGGAAGGATTGGCAAAGTTGGGCGCGCAGATAGAGATAACCAAGACAAGCTTCCACGCATGGGCGCGCGAAGGTCTACACGGCGCTGAAGTCGAGCTGCGATTTCCAAGCGTCGGCGCGACGGAGAATATCATGCTGGCCGCAGTGCTCGCGCAAGGCAAAACCGTCATCAAGAACGCGGCGCTCGAACCGGAGATCATGGACCTTGTGAAGCTGTTGCAAAAAATGGGCGCAATTATAGAGCTTTGCCCGCCGCGCACCATTACTATCGAGGGTGTGAAGGCGTTGCACGGCACAACGCATCGCGTGATGTCCGATCGCAACGAAGCGGTCTCGTTCGCGTGCCTCGCCATCGCGACGAACGGGCGCATCGTGCTGAAGGGCGCGTCACAGGACCATCTCATCACATTCTTGAATTCCGTGCGGCGGTTGGGAGGGGAGTTCGAGATCACCGATGACGGCATCGCATTCTGGCGCGAGCGCGAGCTTAGCCCGCTCCACATCCGCACCGACGTCCAACCCGGCTACATGACCGATTGGCAGCAACCGCTCGGCGTGCTGCTCACGCAGGCAAACGGCACATCGACCATCCACGAGACCATTTACGAAGACCGTTTCGCGTACGCGTTCGATTTGAACGAAATGGGCGCGAAGATAAAAGTTTCCACCGATTGCCCACCGAATGACCCGTGCCGCTTCGCGGGAAAAAACTTGTACCACTTCGCGACCATCGAAGGACCGACCGAACTTACCAGTAGGAATTTAGTGGTGCGCGACCTGCGCTCCGGCATGGTGGACATCCTCGCCGCACTCGTTGCAAACGGCGTCTCCGAAGTGGACGGCGTCGAAGAGATCGACCGCGGATACGAGAATATAGATGAACGGCTGCGCCAACTGGGAGCGGATATCACGAGGGGATAGGGGGGGACCGAATATCTTCCTGTGTACATCCAATCTTTACATCTCTTATAAACCGGCGTTACTATATAAATAGTTCCCGAAAGGCTCGTTATAGGGAGCGATGCAAGCTAAGGATGGCAGGACGTAGGGACTGTAGTACGCCATCGCCGCTGATGCTCGCCCGTTGGCAGAGCCGAGAAGGTAAAGACCCAGACCGGTCCTATCCAAGCGTTCTGGCATGAGGCTGGAGGATAATCGAAAAGGCTAAGAATCTAGACCCTACGCGGTATTGATTCGAAGCTCCGGGAGATCTGTCACCACCAACAGGTGCTTGTGCATGAGTTTATGCACTGATCTCGGTAGGGAAGCTAATTCGTAGAGGGGCGCATCGCAAGGTGAGCCCCTCTTTTCATTTTTATTTATTCGCCCCTTACTGATCCGCATTGCATAAACGCCACTTTTCGCCTACAATATCGTTATGTTTGGCAAGAAAATTGGCATTGATTTGGGCACCGCAAATACGGTTGTTTTTGTTCCTGGCCGAGGATTCATCATCAACGAACCAACCATTGTGGCGCTCACAAGGCCCGATAATACCGTGCTCGCCGTAGGCTCCGAGGCCAAGGAAATGATCGGCCGCACGCCCGACGAGATCGTCTCATACCGCCCACTAAAAGATGGCGTGATTGCCGATTATTACATTACGCGCGCCATGCTCACGTATTTCATTTCGAAGGCGTCGGGCTGGTTCAATATCATGAAGCCGGATGTCGTCATTTCCGTTCCCGCCGGCATCACCCAGACCGAACGCCGCGCCGTGATGAACGCCGCGCGCGAAGCAGGCGCCGGCCACGCGTTCATCGTCCGCGAACCGATCCTCGCCGCACTCGGCGCCGGCATTCCGATCAACGCGCGCAGTGGCAACATGATCATCAACATCGGCGGCGGCACGTCCGAACAGGCGGTCATCGCGCTCGGCAACATCGTCTCGTGGAACTCGCTACGCATCGCCGGCAACAAGTTCGACCAGGCGATCATGGACTACATCAAAAAGAAATACGCTTTGGCCATCGGCGAACAGACCGCTGAAGCGGTGAAGATCGAGATCGGCTCCGCCATGCCAACGAAAGAAAAAATGGAATATCAGGTGCGCGGCCGCGACCTCGTGACCGGCTTGCCGAAGGATGTTGTCATTAATTCCAATGAGATCGCGGAGGCTTTGAACCCGCTGCTCATCGAGATTGCAAGCTCCGTGCAAAACGTGTTCAACGTAACCCCGCCGGAGCTCGTCGCGGACATCATGGAAAAAGGGATCATCTTGAGCGGCGGCAGCGTCCAGCTCCACCACCTGCCCGAATTCTTCGAACGTTTCCTCGGCGTGCAGGCATATGTCGCCGAAGATCCGCTCTTCTGCGTTGCCAAAGGCACTGGCTTGATTTTGAATCATCTGGATACATACAAGAGGACGCTGCTCAATAAGCGATAAATACCCAGCTTTAAGGGCTCTGTTATTATCAATTATCATCCACGCGAAAGGGTTATTAAAAAATCATTAAGTGTTTCTTGCAAACCATTTTACGACCATTATGATAGTAGCTATGGAACAAGAAAAAAATCTAAAAGACGGGATAGTCGCGGCGGTTGTTGAGCAATTATTGGCATTTAAGGAAGATATTATTAAGGTCGTCGATGGGCGGCTTTGGTCATTTAAGGATGAAATCATTAAAAGTGTTGATGGACGCCTCAATGAGCAGGGAACAACTATTGCTGAACGCTTTAATGAACAGGGCGTAACTATTGCTGAACGCCTCGACGAACAAGGCATAGCTATTAATGCGCGTTTTCAAGAGCACGATATGCGCCTCGATCAATTAGATAGAAGGCTTGACGAGCAAAACACGCTTATGGAAACACGCTTTCGCCATCAAGGCGTTATTTTAGAAGATATCCAAGATAATGTTAAGGCGCTCGCGGAAGGGCAGGGAATTTTGTTTAGTAAGATCGATAGATTAGATAGATTAGAAGAGCGCGTGACCGTTCTCGAGCAAAGTCAGATATAGAGCCCGAGCCATCTTGCGGATTGTTCCGCATTTCGCTATAGTGCCCGCAGAGAAAGGACTAGCCATGGACAGCCAAAGCCAAGCGCCGAAACTCTCGCGTGCGAGATTCGACCTTGTTTTCAACTTATATCTTGCCTCCACCTTCATTGGCGCGAAGATTGGCAAATTGGATTTGCCCGTTGATGACGAGGGGAATATTCCTTCGGACATCATCGGCGCAATTTGCCTTATGGTACGGTCGGCACCGGGAACGGAATATTGGGATCCACGTAATGCAGCAAGCTACCGGAAGATGCTGGAATTCCTTGATCCGTATTTGTTGCCTCCTTATCGTCCCGCGTCAAGCGAGCTGCCAGTCGCGCTCTATGCCCCAAACCGCGATCGCATCTATCTTTAACCCCCCGACCAACCAGTCGGGGGCGCTTCATTTTCGATCTTCGCAAATCTATGATTATCGTTGCGCCTGCGGTAGAATAGGCAATATATGATCATCGGCCACAAAAGCACTATTACTGATTTAAAAGATCTGATTGCCCGCGGACACCTGGGTCATGGCTATATTTTTTTCGGCGCGTCGATGATGGGGAAAAGAACCGTTGCGACCGGCCTCGGCAATTTCCTCGAAAACAAGACTTTCGATCTGTTGGTGGGGGATGAGGTCCTGCAAGACACTAAAATTATCGACGTCGATTTTATGCGGACGATCAATCCGGACACGAAAGATTCGATCGGCATCGACGCGGTGCGTGAGATCAAAAATTTCCTTTGGCAAAAACCGAATGTGAGCTCACGACGCACGCTTATTATCGATAATGCCGAGCTGCTCACCACCGAGGCGCAAAACGCGCTTTTAAAGATCACCGAAGAACCGCCGGTGTCGTCGCTGCTTATTTTAGTGACGTCAGACGTTGAAAGCATCTTGCCGACGATCGTGTCGCGCCTGCCAAAAATATATTTTGGCGCGGTGCCGGAGACCGCGATCGCAGCGTGGGCGAACGCGAAGGTCGCGAAGCGCGCGCTTGGGAAGCCGGGATTGGCGTGGCGATTGGCGAATGACGAGGCTTTTCAAAGCAGCTTAGCAAACGCCGAGGCATTCTTAAGAACCACTCTGGCCAACCGGCGTGACTTCATAAAGAAGGTCATCGAGCCGGACGACTTCAGCTTACGAAATTTCCTCGATGCTGTTATAATTACTCTGGCCTGGGAAAAGTCCTCGAAGGCGAAAGCGGCGTTCTGGCACAAGACGCTGCGGCTTTATGAGAACGCAAACAACTTCGGGCTGAACCCACGGCTGCAGCTGGAAGCATTGATGAAATAATCATTAAATAAAACTTGACCTGACGCATTTTATTATGACCATAAAAGAACAAATTATAAAAGACCTCGAAACAGCACTCGCCGCGATCACCGGAAAATTAAAGCAGGAGTTCGGCCAGATCCGCGGTAATCGTCCGTCGCCGGACATGATCCAGGACATCAAAATCAGCCTCTACGACCAGATGCTCAGCATCCGCGAGTTGGGGTCGCTCAGCGTTTTGCCGCCACGCACCATCCAGATCACCGTGTGGGACCCCGACGCGGTTCCCGCCATCATGAAAGCAATCGAGACCGCGCACCTTGGGCTTTCCACCAATAACGACGGGATGAACATCCGCGCAACACTATCGCCGCTCGGCGACGAACGCCGCGACGAGATGACCAAGCTCGTCAAAAAAATGTCCGAAGCGGTGCGCATCCAGATCCGCGCTCGGCGCGAAGAGTCCATGAAACGTCTCAAAGATGCCGAGGGCAGGAAAGAGATCACCGAGGACGACGTCTTTAAGGGTAGGGAAGGCATCCAAAAAGTGACCGACAAAGCGAATGGCGAAGTAGAAACGCTCACGAAAAATAAAGCCGAAGAACTGGGAGAATAATCATATCCATCGCACCGCACCATGCTCATTATCATCATTGTCATCGTCGGATTGTCGGTCCTCATTCTCGGCCACGAAGCCGGGCATTTCCTTGCGGCAAAAATGTTCGGGCTGAAAGTTGACGAGTTCGGATTCGGATTCCCGCCGCGCATCGCCGCAAAAAAGATCGGTGATACGGAATACAGCATCAATTGGTTACCATTCGGCGGTTTCGTGCAGATTGGCGGAGAGCGCGGCGAATTCGCGTTGATTGACGGCGAAAAAGGTTCGCCGGAAGCCAGCCTTGACCTTAAGCCGACCACCGGAGATCCCGATGCCGCGATCGATCCACGAAAACTTTTTTACACTCAGCCGGCATGGAAGAAGGCGGTGATCGTGCTCGCTGGCGTCTTCACTAATTTCATACTGGGATGGATATTCATCACTATCGTACTCGCCATCGGCGTTCCGCAAACACTCGTCATCGCGGGAACGGAAGCAGGATCGCCCGCAGCCCAGGCAGGCATACAGGCAGGGGACGTAGTGAAGGGCTATACTGACTCACAGAGCTTCATTAATTTCATCAATCAGAATAAAGGGAAGTCTACGCCGATCGCGGTCATCCGCAACGACAAAGAATTCGACTACGCCATCACGCCGCGCGTAACAACGACCGCCGACCAGGGCGCGATCGGCGTAGCGCTCGACCAGGGCGGCGCACCGCGCGAGAACATCTTCGCCGCCGCGCGCGATGGCCTGGAAGACGCCGCGATCCTCTCGTGGCTCACCATAAAGGCGTTCGGCGACTTGGTGCAGCAGATCTTCATCCACGCCTCGATCCCGGCGGGCGTCGTCGGTCCCGTCGGCATCTTCGGCATCGCCGAGGAAACCGGGCATATCGGCCTCGTCTATCTTTTACAATTCATCGGCATCATCTCGATCAATCTCATGGTGGTGAACTGTATCCCGTTTCCCGCGCTCGACGGGGGACGGTTCTTTATGGTGATAATCGAAAAGATGAAAGGTTCTCCGCTCTCCTACAAGATAGAAGCATGGGTGAACGGCGTCGGGTTCAGTCTTTTGCTTCTTTTAATGATTGTGCTTACCGTGCGCGACATACATGGACTATTATAAAAATCAGAACTATGAAGACCACCGTTACGCTTGTCGCCAAACCCAAAAAAAATATCCCATTCGTTTTCTTTTTGCTCGAGAAGGATGATGTCACCAAGCAACCACTCTTCTCATTCCTCGGAAAAGACGAACAGACATATGTTCGTGGTGTTCAAAAAAACTTCGAACTGAAAGAAAAGGAGACGAGGACCTTTTTTATGCCCAGGAGCGGAAGGAGGGTCATTGCGGTCGGCCTCGGAAAAACGTCTGATTTCGCCGATAAAAAGATCGGGATGGCGCACCGGATGGCCGTGCAAATGGCAAAGAAGGAAAAAATAGAATGTTTTGCGTTTTGGGCAGCACCGCAAAGAACGGCAAAGGAAACGCATGACGCATATGAAGTGGCCATTTCAAACGCGCTCATGGCCAACTTCGAGTTCGTCCATTATAAGACATCGCCACCGGAGGGACACTCTTTTATAAAGGAAATTGAGGCCGTCACTACAAAATTACCAAACCATGACATCGCGGAAGGTATTCATCGAGGTGTCGTTATCGGCGAAGAAACGAATGCATGCCGTGCGCTCTCGAATATGCCGGGCGGCGATATGACGCCGCAGCTGCTTGCGGACCACGCGATAAAGGAGGCAAAAAAGGTTGGTATCAAGACAACCGTACTCGATGAAAAGAAAATGAAAACGCTCGGCATGGGTGGCGTTTTGGGAGTTGGCCAGGGATCAGACGCGCCGCCGCGATTCATTATTCTTGAATATATGAAGGGCGGGAAGAATGAAAAACCCGTTGTGCTCGTTGGCAAGGGCGTAACATTCGATACTGGCGGCCTCAACTTAAAGCCCGGCAATCATATTTACGAGATGCACATGGACATGTCGGGCGGTGCTGCGGTTATCCACACGCTTGTCGCGGCGGCGCGACTGAAGCTTAAAAAGAACATCGTCGCGCTCATCCCAGCGGTGGAAAATATGCCATCGGGTTCGAGCTACCGCCCAGGCGACGTCCTTCGCACAATGAACGGCAAAACGATCGAGATATTGAACACCGATGCCGAAGGCCGCGTGATCTTGGCCGACGCACTGGAATACGCAAAACGATACCATCCTGCGCTCGTCGTCGACGTGGCAACCCTTACCGGCGCGGCGATCACCGCACTGGGGTTGCGCTACTCGGGCATTTTTACGCCGGATAAAAAACTGGAAGAAAAAATCCGAACGCTTGGCGATGCGGTGAATGATCCTGTCTGGCCACTGCCGCTCAGCATCGACTATGAAGAAGATATCAAAGGAACGTTTGCCGACTGGTCAAATGCGGACAAGCCCGGCGAGGCGGGAGCCACAAGCGGCGCGGTATTTCTCTGGCAGTTCATAAAAGGATACCCATGGGTGCACCTCGATATCGCTCCACGCATGACGGCAATGGAAACCGAATACCTTGCGAAAGGCGCCGCCGGAACACCTGTCCGACTGCTTGTGCGACTATTAGAAGAGGAATAAATCAAGAAGTCGTGCTATAATAAAACCAATGGACACCAGCTTTATCCACGCCGATATTTTCTTTTTCGTGACGACGATCGCCGTTGTGCTCGTATCGATCGTCGCCGTGATCGTCCTGATCTATCTCGCGATAATATTGAACGACGTAAAAGAGGTGACGAGGCAAGTGAGAGAGGAAACGACGCTCATTCGCGAGGATATCCAAAACTTGCGCGAAAATGTGAAGCATGAAGGATTCCGATTGGGGCAACTGTGGACATTTTTCCGCACGCTCATGAAAAGACCAACATCAACAAGGTCGAAAAAAGTGAAAAGCTAGTATTAGAAAATTTTATCAAAACACCACTACTAATTATCAATATGAAAAAAACAACAAAGAGCAGCAACGTGAGGAAAGGGATGGAGATCGGCGGTGCGATAACCGCAGCCGTCTTGGCAGCAGCCGCAGGTGCGTATCTGCTTTCGAATAAGAAAACAAAAGCCAAAGCAAAGGCGTGGGTGGCAAAGGCGAAGAAGGACGTCGCAGCGAAGACGAAGGCTGCCAGAACATTAGGCAAGCAAGAATATGACCTGATCGTCGACCAAGTGATAAAGCACTATGGTCCGCTTGAAAAGTTGACGGCGAAGGATGTAATCACTGCCGCGAAGCAGCTGAAGGCGGAATGGGCGAACATCCAGAAACACGCAAAGACGCTCGTCAAACCAGCAGCAAAGAAAGCAGTGCGAAAATCAGTGAAGAAAACGTCAGCGAAGAAAACCCGCGCATAGACGTACGGTTATACGAATAGATAAAACAAAAACAGGCTTTGTTCGGGCGTCCCGAAGGGTGTCTTGCCCGAACAAAGCCTGTTTTTGTTTTATCTATTCGTAACGCAATGCGTCTATCGGATTCTTCCTTGCTGCCTTTCGCGCCGGATAGATGCCGAAAACAAGCCCGGTGATCGACGAAAACGCCACCGCAAGCGCCACAGCGGAAGCGGGAAGCGCGAACGTCCAGGCTATCGAAAGAGCATACACAAGAACAAGGTAGACGAGTCCCACAAAGAAACCACCAAGCGTGATACCGATCACGCCGCCGATAAAGGTAAGGAGAATCGCCTCGATGAGGAACTGTTGCAAGATATCGCCCTCCGTCGCGCCAACGGCCTTGCGCAAGCCGATCTCCTTCGTGCGCTCGACCACCGAGACAAGCATGATGTTCATAATGCCGATACCGCCGACGACGAGCGAGATGGACGCGATCGCAGCGAGGAAATAGGTCAGAACCGAGGTGATCGTGCCGAGTACCGCAAGGATCTGCGCCTGGGTTTCGACGGTAAAGTCATCGTTCGATGAGTTCGTAATGCCATGATCCTGTTCCAAAACGGATTGAACCCGCGAAGCGACGAATGAGGTATTGTACTCCGGGTTCGCGGAAACGATGAGGTATTGGAAATAACTTATCCCGAGCATCTGGTTTTGGGCAACGGTCACGGGGACGAGCGCAAGGTCGTCCTGATTCACGCCGCCAGGACCGGTGCCCATGGGCTTGAGAACGCCAACGACGCGAAACGAAGTGTTGCCGAGGCGGATGCTCTTGCCGACAGGCTCGATAGTTTTACCAAAAAGGGTGTTCGCGAGATCGGAACCGATGACGACGACATGGTTGTATGCCGCAACGTCCTGGTCGGTGAAAGCGAACCCGCTCGCCATAACGTAGTTTCGTACTGGGAAGAAGTTTGCGGTGGTACCCTGATAGGTGATGTTCAAGTTGTTATCGCCATACACCGCATTCGCCCCCCCGCTTACGAGCGGCACGACCGCGCTGATAGACGGTTCGCGGGAAAGCGCATCCACATCGTTTTGCACGAGCGTCTTGATGACAATGCCCTGCGCCGCGGCAGGGGACTGGAACTTCCCGTTCGTGCCGCCGGGGATGATGAAAATGAGGTTTGAGCCAATCCCTTCAACTTGATTCAAAATAAGATCTTGCGCCGATTGGCCGATCGACATCAAAATAATGACTGACGCGATGCCGATCACAATGCCAAGCATAGTGAGAATCGAACGCATTTTTCCATGCGTAAGACTGTCAACTGCTGATTTTAATGAATCTTTAATGCGCATGGTGTTATTTTTCAAATTGGTCGGCGGATCGGCGGCGATGCGCGACCGGCGTGTCGCTCTCAACCGCGCCGTCGCGAATGCGGATGATACGATTGGCGAACTCCGCGGTCGAAGTCTCGTGGGTCACAAGAATGATGGTATGGCCTTTGTCATTCAGGCTCTCCAAGATGCCCATTACTTGCGCCCCGGACTTCGAATCAAGGTTGCCCGTCGGCTCATCGGCAAAAATGACGTCGGGATTATTGACCAACGCGCGCGCGATTGCGACGCGCTGCTTTTGGCCACCCGAAAGTTTGCCGGCCTCTATATATAATTTCTCAGAAAGTCCGACTGATGCCACCGCTTCCTCCACTGCCGCCTTTCGTTTGGCGGGTAGGAGCGTGGAATACAAGAGAGGAATCTCGACGTTTTCATAAACGCTCAAGCGCAATAATAAATTGAACGACTGGAACACGAATCCCATATCCTTATTGCGCACTCCTGCAAGTTCAATATCGGACATCTGGTCGATGCTTTTCCCGAGAAATGTGTAAAGTCCGCTTGTCGGCCGATCAAGAAAGCTTAAAATATGCAGCAGCGTCGATTTCCCCGAACCGGACGGACCGATAATGGAGACAAATTCGCCTTTTTTGATCTCAAAAGAAACATCACTGAGCGCGAGCGTCGTGGTGCCGTCATCGTCATATCGCTTTCTGAGGTCTTTAACGACGATCATTCTGTTTCTTACTTGATGCCGATATTGACCACCTGTTCGCCATTCGTGACCCCCGAGACGACCTGCACGTTACCGCTCTGGTCCTGTATGCCAAGCGTCACCGGAACCTGGACTTCTTTCCTATTCTGAATCACGTCAACAAAAGAACCCTGATCGTTTTGAATGATGGCATACTGAGGAAGGATGAGCGCATCATTTTGCGTCTGCGTCTGGATGTTCAAATTAACAGTAAGCCCACTCTTGATGCGCGAATCGGGCTTACTGAAAGAAACTTTGACCTTATAGTTCACCACGCCGCTGATGTCCGTCTGCGCCGGATCGACATAGAACACCTTTCCCATGAATGTCTCACCAGGGAATGCATCGATGGTCATACTCACCATCTGGTCGATCGCGATCTTGCCGATATCCGTTTCGGGCACCTCAGCATCAACTTCAAAATTATTGTTCGAAATAAGAGAGACCATCGTTGCTCCCGGCGATGCGATCTCGCCGACTTTCGCGTTCTGCACCGTAACGACGCCGGCGATAGGGGATACAAGCGCCGCTTCGTTTATTTTAACCTGGACGCTTTGCACGTTCGCTTGCGCCGCTTCCACCTGCGCCTGCTGGTTGGCGATCTGCTGCGCCGTAGAGCCGGCGAGCTTCAGGTTCAATTGCGCCTGCAGTTGTTGGATGACGATCTTTTGGGATGCAATATTTTGAATGGCAGTATTGATATTGGTCGTCGCGGTATTGAACTCGTTGTTTGCCGCCGTAAGTTCGTTATTGTAGGTGTTCAGTGTTGTGGGCGAGAGGCTTGCTGCCTTAAGCAACGCCTGCGAAACACTATTCAAAAAGATCTTTATCGCCGAAAGGTGCTTAGTGGAACTTTGAAGGGCGGTGTCCAGCGTCGAAGAGGGAGAGGACGCGTTCACGGTAGCAAGTTCCGCTTGCCACGCATTCAACTCGGTGCTTGCCTGTAACCGCTCAGTCTGGGCGTTGTTTAATGTTTGCGAATCGTTTACGGAAAACGTGAGCAGTGGGTTGTTGGTTTCGGCGTTCGTGAAGAGCGTCGAAAGCTGATTACGCACCGCGTCGTTCGATTTCGCGTAGCTGTCGTTCAAAGTATTCTCGGCGCTCGCGTACATGTTGGCTAACGACTGCTGGCCTCCAGCGAGAGCTGCTTCCGAATTCTGAATGTCCGCCGGCTGAGCGCCCGCCTGTAATGATTGAAGTTGCGCGTTCGCCGCGTCCACGTTCGCCTGCGCCTGCGCGAGCTGGGCCTGCAAGTCGCTCGTGTTCAGCCGTGCGATCACGTCGCCCGGCGCGACGCTATCGCCGACATCCTTACTGACAGAAGCGATCGTGCCGCCGTTCTGAAAACCAAGGTCAAGGCTGTGAATCGGCGTCGTATTGCCGGTCACGCTCACTTCTTCCGTGATGGCACCCTGCGTCACGACAACAAAATGATAGGCGCTGCCTTTGTTTGCAAAGCCAAAATAATAGATTGCCCCGACGATAAGAACGATGACGACTATGCCGATGACCGCCTTTGTTGTCCCGAAACGTTTAAATGGGTTCATAATGGTGAAAAGAGAAGATAGTTAAGTATGTTAACCTTTCCCTTATTATACAATGATAAGCCGTTGCTTTGCAAAGGGGATTACTTAGGCATACAATGAGAGCATGACGAACATCCAGTGGAATAAGGTAACATGGTATTCAAAAACAGTGGCACTCATATTATTCGTCGCGCTCCCATTCATCGGCTTCTATTATGGCGCTCAATACGGGAAGATCCAAGTATCGTTGCCGTCCGCGTCGCAGACAGTGTCGGTCCCAAGTACGCCCACCGGCTCGGACTACTATAGCAACACCGCAGAGTGGCAAACCGACGCCAATAATACAAAAGGGGGATTTGCCATCGCGTATCCCATTGATTTTGACGCCCAGGACAATTATATGGCGACGCCGGGCATGAACTGGCGCGTGGGAGCGACCAGCGCGGGGACCATATTCTTCACGCTCACCGTCCCAAAGGCGTTCGAGCCACAGACCAATTTTGCCGACGCATCGCTCACGGTTGGAAACAGCAAAAACACAAGCGACGTCGCGCAGTGCCTAAGCGTCGACCCGAACAGCGGCGAAACAATGTCGACCTCGACGGTCACCATCAACGGCGCGGTATTCACCGTTTTCCAATCAAACGATGCTGGTGCCGGAAACCTCTACCAGACCACGAGCTATCGAACAGTCCACGCAGGACAATGCTACGCGATCGATTACACCATCCACTCAGGCCAGATCGCCAACTATCCGGCTTCGTATAATCTACAGCCGTTCGATCAGGCGAAAATCGATAACCTGATGCAAACCATCATTAGCACGTTCAAATTCACGTGAACAAAACCAACAAAATACTTCTCGCGGTCGTCATCTTTTTAGTACTCATTTTTGGCGTGGGACAGTTTTTCACTGCATCGAATATTCCATCTTCCGCAACGAACACTTCAGGCACAAATTCCAATAGCCAAACTTCGGCTCCGGTAATTCCACCAACAAACGTGGTCGCGTATATTCCATCGGCAGTAAGCTCGACGCCCGTCGAAAAGGGTTCTTGCTGGACCAATTCCATCGCCGCGCCGTACCGCGCCGATGCGTGGCGCTGCATCGTAGGGAATGCCATCAATGACCCGTGCTTCCAGATCCCTGGCGGCAACAATCTGCTCTGCGGTATAGATCCGGCGACGCCAAATGCAACATCAACGTTCGTATTACAACTCACGCAAGTGTTGCCGCCGCCCGAAGTATTGCCGGGAAAACCTCCTACCGATTGGGCGTGGCTCGTGGAACTTTCGGACGGCACATTGTGCTCGCCGTTTACCGGTACGCGTCCGTTCACTGCCGACGGCCAGGCGGCCGACTACGGATGTGCCCCGGGCGCGCTCGGCAAGGACGTTTATATTTTCAACGACTTCAATACATCGAGCAGCATTTGGATGGCGAACATCGGCACACTGTCGGAATCGACCTCAAGCTTGCCAACGATTGCGAGCTCGGAAGAGATTCCTGTCGCCACGGTTTGGCAATAGCAAATAAGGCAAGCAAAATTCTTTCGTATTAGAGGGTCGCGTCGTTTTCTGCTGAAAACGCGCTACATCTCCTCGCCTACGCTCGTCCGACATACCCTCTAATACGAAAGAATTTTGCTTGCCTTATTTGCTATTGCCGATCAGAGATACGCGATCTTCTTCAGCCACTCCTCGTTTTCCCATTCCCACAGGCGCTTGGCAGCCAAGAATGCCTGAAAATCATTCTGCCACGACGGAAATTCCTTTAACTCGATGTCGCCATAGAACTCCGACCATTCATGCATACAGGTTTTCATGAGCGAGTTCCGCCAATCGATTTTTATCTTTTCGTTGCCACCCTTCAACCGCCGTATCGCTCCACACTTCACGCATTTTTGTAATTGATCGATCCGCAAGATCCACCGCGTTTCGAGAGTAGGGAACTCGTCTTTCAGCGCGTCCATATACGCCGATGTCTGCAAGCAGTAGTCGCGATAGATCGACGCTGATGTCTTGATATCAAGCACACCAAGCTTGCCGCCGATCGTCGCGATCGCGTCCACGGTACCGGCATAGCGATGATCGCGGTTCACAATGCGCCGCTCGACATTCTCCGGTTCCACGCTGACAGGCGTCTTCGCCAAAAATTCCTTGAACGATCCGATGGCTCCTTTCACCCCGTCCGGAATCTCCGGATCCTTCCCGAGCAGGATCGCCTCCGCGACCTCGTGGATCAGCGTGCCTTCGAGCGCCGACAGCTCCGTCGCTTCGTTGGCCGCGCGGTAGCTCTTCGCCTCGCCGTAATAATAGTAGAGCGCCGGCTTCGCCTTGATCGTCACGATCTTCGTCACGCGCGGATACCAAAGCCCGTCGATGGTATAACCGCTCGTTTCCTTGAACTCGTTGATATCTTTAGGGTCGCCGAACATTACCGCAATGATAACAGTTTTTGCGTGTGGTCCACAATATCACCGGCGCCCATCATCACAATAAGAGGGGAGCGGGATATTAAAAGATCATTAACTGCCACTTGCAATTTGCTCGGGTTCTCCAAATAAACAACCTGCTTTTTTGCCATGCGTTGTTGGGCGGCGCGGGCAAGATCAAGCGAATCGCGCGCGAATTTTTCATCGCGGCCACGCACTTTATAGAGCGGCAAAAGGATGACGGCATCGGCAAAATCGAAGGCGGTAGTGAACTCCCTAAAGAGAAGCTCAAGCCGTTTTCCTTGATGCGGCTGGAAAACGCAAACGAGAGGCCGCTCGGGAAATTGCTTTTTGAAGGCCGCGAGCGTCGCTTTGATCTCTGTCGGATGGTGCGCGTAGTCGTCGTACACCAGCGCCGGTTCTTTTATGTTTTTTATTTTTGCCGTACCGCGATATTCCATACGCCGCCATGCGCCGCCGTACGCCCCGAGCGCGGCGAAAATATCCTTTTCAGAGATTTTTAATAACTTCCCAAGTTGGTAGACTGCCGCGGCATTTGAGATGTTGTGTTCGCCGAATATCTTTAATGTTTTTTTAATTTTCGCTGCGGAACGATCTTTTAGCGAATACCAGGCAACGACCAGATGCTTTCTTTTTGCAAGCGCCGTTACATCTTTTTTTAATGAATACAAATTCTTATCGTCGCGGTTCAGGATGAGCGCACCGCCGTCAACCGTGTTACCGAGAAATCGCAGGAACGCACTTTTCGCATCTGCAATATTTTTGTAAACGTCGAGGTGCTCGCGATCAATATTGGTGACGATCGCCACGAGAGGGAAGTAGTGATAGAAAGCGCGGCCAAACTCGTCCGCCTCGAGCACGAGCAGCTCGCTCTTCCCCGCGCGAAAATTTTTGCCACCAAACTCCTTGAGATTGGTACCAACGATAACGGTGGGGTCGAGACCGGCTTTTATGAGCGTGAGCGCCGAAAGCGCCGTAGTCGTGCTCTTGCCGTGCGACCCGGCAATTGCGACCGTCTTATAGCGGCGCGTCAGTTCGCCGACCGCCTCGGGGTAGGTGAGCACCCGCATCCCGCGCCGCAAGGCCTCCTGCACTTCGGGGTTGTTTTTGTTATTAATGGCCTGCGTTGTCACCACGAGCTCAGTGCTGGGGGGTAGATAGGCCTTTTTATGCCCAATTTTGGCCTTTACGCCGTCTTTTATGAGGCTTTGCGTGATTGTGCCCGCCGCCGCGTCAGACCCCGAAACGGCCCAATTTTGGCTTAAAAAATAGCGCGCGAGGGCGCTCATGCCAATGCCGCCGATACCGACAAAATGAACAGCCCGGCGCGGTGTCCGGGGGGAGGATTTTTTAGTGGTCATGCTTCATATTATAGACTGTTCTCGGAGATGAGAAAGGGCTATCACTGATACGTCGTTCCCAAATACTGCACCGGGTTCACGTCGTGGCCTTCGGGATACGGCCCACAGCCGTGCGCCGGCGCGACGGTAAAGCCACCGCTTTCAAAAATAGATAAATGAAGGTGTGGACCGGTCTCGAGGCCCGTAGTGCCGACCGTGCCAAGGGTCGCGCCTTTTGCGACAGATGCGCCAGGGGACACGACGATGGTCCCCAAGTGCGCGAACATCAGGTCGAGATGGTTGGCATCGTCCTCCACGACGACAAATTTGCCAAAGCCTCTGCCTGGACAATAATTGTCCTGGTTGCCGGTGGCGAGAACGACGCCGTTCATGACCGGCGAATGGATCGGCGCGCCGTAGTCGGCGGCGATATCAATGCCGTTATGCCAGTGGTCAATATAGAGGTAAGAATCAGACGTATTGCCATAACCCTGGGTGATAGCGCCCCAACCTTTGCCGTTTTTGGCGAAAAGGCTGAAATCGACGATGGCGAGGCCGCCGGACGATGCACCGCCGCCGGGACCAAAGCCAGGCGTAAAGCTCGGGAAATACCCGGAAGCGGATACATGACCGATCAACGTCGCGCCACAAACGAGGAGAACGACGCCACAGAAGATGAGAAAAATAAATCCGACGTATTGAACCATAGACGAGCATTATCCCACGGGGGAATGCATAATGGAAGACGAGGGAAGTGCCTGTTTTGTTCAACCCTATCTGTCGCACAAGATATATTTTGCGACAAGTAAACAGCCCTAAAGCCATTAGCGGCCATTTAATGCCCTTTTAATGGAGTTAATGGAACAACCCTACTATCCACCGCACTGCGCTGTCCGCCAGCCAGAAAACCCAATAAATAAGTTGAATGAAGATATTTATCAGCCACTCGATATGGACGCCGGTGGTCCCATAGAACCACGTTTCGAATTCGTTCGTGTACTGGCTGATATATTGCTGAACGTTGATGCCGATTGTTATCGTTGCCGAGGCGTTGCCACTGCCCACATTGAGCGATACCGGGGCAATACCGCCGCCGCCCTTCACGCTGTTGAAAAAATTCGTAAAGGGCGAAATGAGGTTGCCGAACGACGTGCCGAAGTCATAGCCCTGGGACGTCGAACCCGTGGCGGCGCCCATTACGACAGGAACCGGTAACTGGCCGGCGGAGGGAATTTCATATGCCCGCGCGACCGGTCCACAAACAACAAAGGCAGCGCATACGCTGCCGACAACGACGATGATAGCAACCATGAAGAGCACGGAGGATTTTTTCTTCATCGCTCTAGGTATGGATATATACTAAAACATCGGTGTTACTTCGGCAACTTCGCGAGCGCCGAGGCGATCCTGCGCAACGATTCTTCGCGGCCAAGCGTTTCCATGATCTCCATCGGATCAGGCGAGGTGCTCTGACCCGAGAGCGCCGCACGGAGCGGCCAAAAGATAGGCCCTCTCCCCTGCTTCTCGGTAAGCGGCGCAAGCGCGGCAAGAAAAAACTCACGCTGGAACTTTTCCGCGGAAAGGGCAGCAAGCGCATCGTGCGCTTCTTGGAGCGCAATTTTTGTTTCGGCGAGCGGCGCTTCTTTCCACGCGAGCAACGCCGGCTCGTACTCCGGCAACGCGAAAAAGAATTTTCCTGCCTCCGCGAAATCACCCAGGGTCTTTGCGCGGCTGAGCTGAAGTTTCACCACTTTTTCCAACAACGCCACGTCGTCCACCACAATGCCAGCTTTTTCGAAAAACGGTTTAGCGCGTGCAACAAGCTCCGCCAAAGGAAGCAACTTCATGTGTTCGCGATTCAACCAATCCAATTTCTCCTCGTTAAAGATCGCACCGGCCTGCTGAACGCGATCAATATCGAACTGCGCGATAAGCTCGTCGAACGACAAGACCTCTTTGTTATCCGTAGGATGCCAGCCAAGTAGCGCCAGGAAGTTCACCAGCGCCTCCGGCAGATACCCGCGCTCACGATAGCTTGAAAGCGCCACGTCATTGAACCGCTTGGACATCTTACTGCGGTCGGCATTGAGGATGAGCGGGATGTGCGCGTAGATCGGCTGGTCGAAACCAAGCGCTTTCTGCATCAAAATCTGCTTCGGCGTATTCGACAAACCATCTTCACCGCGGATGACATGGGTAATTCCCATTAGTTCATCATCAATGACGACGGCAAAATTATAGAGTGGTGTGTCAAGATCTTTTGCAATCACAATATCACCGAAGAGCGACGCATCAAACACGACCTTCCCACGAACAAGGTCGGTGAACTCGACCTTCGTTTCGGGCACTTTGAACCGGATCACCTCCGGCTTTTTCCCCTCCGGCGACGCAACGAGCGCGCGACAACGGCCGCTATATTTTGGCGGCAATCCCTGCGCGAGCATCCCCTGGCGCTGTGTTTCTAAATCCTCTTTGGTGCAATAACAATAATACGCATCGCCCGAAGCGAGCAGCTGTTCGAGATATTTTTTATAGATCATCGTTCGCTCGCTCTGGCGATATGGGCCAAGCAAACCTTTTTCTTTTTGACCACCACCTCCAACATCCGGGCCTTCGTCCCAATCAAAACCGAGCCATGCAAGCCCTTTAAACAGTTCTATTTCATACTTTTTTTCCGAGCGCTCTTTGTCGGTGTCCTCAATACGCAACACAAAAGTGCCGCCGTTACGTTTGGCGAAAAGCCAGTTAAAAAGTGCCGTGCGGGCCGTACCTATATGTAGCGATCCCGTCGGGCTCGGCGCCATGCGTACCCGAATCGGTTTTTTCATCACGGTTGCCTCCATTGAGCTGATTTTACTCCGATTTGAGGCAAAATTCCAGCAGTTCGCGCAGTTGATGCGCTCAATTTCCTATCCCGCCACGATCGCAATAAGCTCCTGCGCGATCGCTTCCGCGGCGCCGGGTTTGAAAAACGCGCTTGAAGCGGCACTCATCTTTGCCAAAAGGTCGGGATCGCCAAGGAGCGCTTTGAGCTGACCAAAAAACAAACCGGGTAAAAGATTGGCCTCTTCGATCACGATCGCCGCGCCGGTCTTTGAAAATTCGATGGCATCAACGAGCTGGTGCCCGTTGGCAGCTTCAGCGAGCGGGATAAGGATCGCCGGCAGACCGAACGCGGCAAACTCGAACACCGAACTGCCCGAACGCGCCACCACGAGGTCGGCGGCGGTAAGCGCGAGCGCCATGTCGTTTTTGTGGCCGTCGGCGTCGGAAAAATAATCCACTACTTGATAACGATTCGTCGTCGGTGATTCCATCAGCGCCGCGTGGGAAAGTTTCTGCACTTCGAGAAAATTCGCCGTGCCGGCCTGGTGGAACACCTGTGTTATTTCCAAGAACTGCGCGAGGTTCTCGAGCACAAACTCGTTCACGCGCGCCGAACCTTGCGAACCGCCAAGGATGAGCACGAGCGGCTGGGCTGCCTCAAAACCAAAATTCTCGCGGGCAAGCTCTTTTGTGGTTCTCCCGACAAGCAGCTCTTCGCGCAACGGAGAACCAACCACTTGTGTTATCGCAGGATTGAAATACGCGGCGGCGCGGTCGAAGCTCAAAAATATTTTCCGCGCGAAATAGGACGACAACAAATTGTTGAGCCCCGGCTGGGCATCGGACTCGTGGAACGTCACCGGTATGCGATAGAACCACGCCGCGAGGACGACCGGCAAAGCTCCCGGTCCGCCCTTGGAAAAAACGATGTCCGGCATTATGAAGAAAAGATCAAAGAGCGCTTGCAAAAATCCAATAAAGAACTTCGGGACATCGATGATATTTTGGAACGAGAAATAGCGGCGCAGCTTGCCGGTGACGATCGGGCGCATTGTCATGCCGTGGGCGACAAGCATCGGCGTGTAGGCATCGACGCTCCCCATATAAAAATATTCGTAAGGAGCATTGAGCGCGGCAAGCTGTTTTTTGAGCGCTTCGGCGACGGCGATGAGCGGATAGATGTGTCCCCCGCTGCCACCGCCCGCGAACACGATGAGAAATTTCTCTGATGATGATTCGGCCATTAGTAAAATAATACCATGTTGTGCGGCAAGCTACCTACCGCACGCGAGGTCGTTATGCGTATTGTGAAATATTCAGCGAGATACCCATCATGGTGATGAAGATCGCGAGCGCGGTGCCGCCGTAGCTTACGAACGGCAGCGGGACGCCGGTGAGCGGGATCACGCCCGAGATCGAGGCCATGTTGGTGAACGCCTGCAGGGCGATCACGGTGCCGAAGCCAATGAGGAGCAAACGCCCGAACTGGTCCCCCACCTTGTGCGCAAGCCAGAACATACGGAAACTGAGCAGGGCAAAGAGGATAACAAGGAACCCGGCCCCGATGAAACCGAGCTCTTCGGCGATCACTGCGAAGATGGAATCGTCGATCGGCGTGGGAAGATAGCTCGCCTTGGTTGCCGACTGGCCATAGCCGACGCCAAAGAGTCCGCCGGAGCCGATCGCGATGAGGCTCTGGTTCACTTGATAGTTCTGCCCTTGGAGATTCGAGCTCTTATCGAGGAATCCCGTGATGCGCGCGCGGCGATATGGCGTGGCATAAATGACGACGCCCACGATCAAAACGGCGGCCGCTACAATGATGGCGATATACTTGAACGGCGCGCCGCTTACGAAATAGACCGTGAGTCCGGCGCCCAGCAAGATCGCAACCGTGCTCGTTGCCGGCTGCAAGATCAACAGCGCGCCGATAATGCCCGAAACGAGCACGAACGGCAACAGCCCCGACTGAAAGTCGGTGGCGCGCTTGAACTTGGCGTTCGAAAGCCACGCCGCGAGATAGATGATGAACGTAAGCTTCATCAGCTCGGCGGGTTGGAAGCTGAGCGGGCCGAACCGCAGCCACCGGTTGGTGCTGTTGACGGTGGAACCGAGCGGCGTAAAGACCATGATCAAAAACACGACGCTTATCAACAGGAGGACAAAAGCAACTTTCTTGAGTCTTTGATAATCGCTTTTATAGACGATGAAGAAGCCGACAAGCCCGACGAAAAGCCCGTAGATAAGCTGATGCTCGAGATAATAATAACTATTATTGAACTGGCTCTTCCCAAGGTCGGAGGACGCCGAGGCAAGCATGGCAAGACCGAATATCACCAAGATGACGAAGACCGCCAGCAAAAAATAATCGGGGTTGCGCGCGCGCGATCGTTTGAGCGTAGCGTTTCGAGCCATTATTTATTTTCGCATTTTATGCCGCAATGCCTTGCCGGGAAACTTTTTCTGAAATATTCCGTCCGAATATACCACGACGCCGTTCACGATCGTAAAACGAACCTCCCCTCCCCTGAAACAAACCAGGTCGGCAAAATTACCTTCTTTTATTTCGCCGCGCTCCGGAATGTCGAACATCTTCGCCGGCTCCGACGTTATTTTTCTGATCGCCTCGTCGAACGGCATCAATTTCTCCTGCTCGACCAGCGATAAAAATTGGGCGAAGGTCGAGGTGGTGCGCGTTGATTTCAACTGTTTATATTTGCCGCCTTCATCAAAGCTTGGCGCATTCGAAGCAATGAAGCTTCGCTTGCTCGCAATCGCCTTGAGCGCGAGCGCGGGATCAAGGTTTTGATAAAGAACGGCGCCTTTCATATTCATCGCCGCCATGAGCTTCAAGAGCGCATCGCAGGCATCCTTCGTTTCGTATATCTGCCGTATTTCGCGGAGCGACTTGCCCACCAAAAAATCGTTCGCCGGAGCTTGCGCGATGATAAAATGTTCCTCGTCGATCGGCGGCATGTCCTTCCGCACGCGCGCAAGGAGCCACTCGTCCTTCACGTTGGCAAGCATGGTCGCCACGCCACCGTTCTGCGCCCATTGCGGCAAGAAGGTGTAAATCGGCATGAGCGAGCTGGACGACGGATAGATATCAAAGCGCACATCGTTCTCTTCCGGAAGCTCGTTGATCGCCGCGAGCGCCGCCTCGTAATGTTCTTCGGCGCCAAGCACCGGCACAAAGTGGCTGATAAGCGTGCGCACGCCGATCTCTTTTGCGAGCTTTATGGTCTCGTCAACCGATGTTTTTATCCCGGCCGCACCGTCGCGAAGATGAGTGGCATACACACCATGGAATCGTTTTGCGATGTCGGCAAGAAAACTCAATTCAAGGTAGGAGGTTTTGTACGTATGCACATACGCAAGCCCGGTGGAGAGTCCGAAAGCGCCTTCTTTGAGCGCTGCCTCGAGCGTCAAAGCAAAGACGTTTATTTCGTTTTTCGTAAGGTCGCGCAGCGCTTCGCCAACGATGGCGCGGCGGATCGTGGAATGTCCGGCGAGCGTGCCGAAATTCACCGCGAGCGGACGCTTGTCGAGCACGCGGAGCAACTCCGCCATGCTATGCCAGTTGACGTTCACACGCTTCGTATCGCCCCATTTCTGGAACGACTCGAGCGTGCCGTACGTAAGCGGCGCGAGCGACGAACCGCACATGCCGCCGAAAATAGTGGTGACGCCCTGTTTTATGAAATCCTCCTGGCTCGGGTGGTCAAAAAGGGTCAGATAGTGGTCGGAGTCGGTGTTGACGTCGATAAAGCCCGGACTGAGATACGCACCCTGGCCGTCGAGCGTGACGTCGGCTTTTTTATTGGGGAAAGCGCCGATCGCGGAAATTCTGTCGTCGCTCACGAAAACATCGCGCGGCTCGGGGAATTCCTTGGCGCCGCCCACGATCTGCACGTTTTTGATAAGAAGCGTCATCTTCCTTCTATTATAGCACTTTTGCCCGCGCTGCCGTTATTTTTCTTTTGAAATTTCGATCGTGCCGCCTTCCGCCATCACGGCGATGGTGCCGTCTTTGTCGGTGCGGAAAAGCCGGGCGTTCGTGGACGACGCAATCCGTGCGATCGTTGAAGACGCGGGCTGGCCATATGAATTTTTAGCCGCCACTTCAATTACCACCACTTTCGGATCTACCGCCCGAAGAAAGGCCTCATTCGAAGCATACTTCGAGCCATGATGAGCGATCTTGAGCACGTCGGCGCGGATACTTTGATGGCTTTCCCCCGCTAATAGAACATTTTCCACGTTAAAACCGGTGTCCGCCGTAAAAAGAGCCGAAAGTTGTGGCGTTTTTATAAGCTCCACAAGTCCCGTGTCGTTCAACTCCCCGCTTTGCGCGAAATCAATATCGGGCGAAAGCATGTCGATCTCGTTGCCGGCATAGTGAATTTTATCGCCGGCGCCGAGCGTGATCAGTGGAATATTTTTGTCCTTTATTTTTGCCATGAGCTGCTCCCATGCGGCATTGCCGGGTTCGGCGCTGCGGCCGTTATAAATGAACGCGCCGACGCGGTAATAGTCGAGAAGGTTATTGTACCCGCCGAAATGATCCACTTCCGGATGGGAAATGATCGCGACATCAATGTATGTGTCGCTCTGCGGCAACACTTTTGCCAAGCTCTGCAACACTTTGGTGTCCGGGCCGGCATCGGTCAATATTTTTATATTACCGGGCAGCACGACCAGCTCGGCATCGCCCTGGCCGACATCGAGAAAATAAATACGCGCCGAAGTCGCGGCTGCTATTGCCGCCGACGCGAAAATAATTTGATACCACATGACGGCGTCCGCGGCCACGAGCCCGAGCGCGAGAAGAACGCTCAGCGCGTCATATCGTTTCTGTTGTTTCGTTTTTTTCTTTTCCATAATGGATCACAAAGGCTGCGAGAACAAAATAATACGCGGCGGCGAAATATCCGGACTGAAAGACCGTCGGTAGCGGGATAGCCACCGTAGAAAATAATTTTATCACCCAGAGTTGATACGAGAGAAAGACGTTTGCGATAGCGCCAGCCAAAAATGCAAGATGCACCGAAACAAAGCTCAGCGCGCCGATCGCCAGCGCAAGACCGATCACAATGGCGAATGGAATAGTGATAAGAAAATTTGACACGAATGACGTGATGGAAAAATCGCCGAACTGCGCCATGACGAGCGGCATGATCGCCGCGTTCACGGAAAGCGCCATAATGGCGTTCGATTTCCATTCGAAAAATTCATGCCCGGTATAATGGAAGAACTGCTTGAGTGGCGGCCCGAGGATAAAAATACCAAGCAGACTAAGGAACGAAAGCTGAAATCCTACGTCGCCAAGCAGTGTTGGGTCGAAAAGCAGCATGATGAGGGCGGTGAAGGTGAAAACATTTCGCGCGTGGAACAGCCGCCCCGATTCCTTTGCCAAAAAGACCAAACCCATCATGATCCCGGCGCGGATCGCCGAAAGAGGCGCGCCAGCCAGCACGATAAAGACGCCCACGGCGATCGCCACCATAAGGAACCCGATGCGACGGGAAAAAAATCGCTTGCCGGCGCCGAGAACCGCCGCGGCAAAAAGATTGATCTTATAGCCATACATACCAACAATATACGACGTCCCCGAAGCGGACATTTGCGATTTAAGGTCGGGGTCAAGCGCGCTCGTCGAACCGCTCATAATGGCGCTCAAAAGTTCCGATTGCTCGCTCGGAAGCGCTGTACTAAAGGCGGTTGATGAAAAACGGGCAATATCACTCTCGGGTTTTTGCTGTATTGGCGCGCTTTGGTTTTTTTGTTGCGGCGACGCGAACAAATGATAGTATCCCACCGCAAAGATAAAAATAAAGAGCGTTACGACGAGCGCGGCCCAAAGTCTTTTAAGGTCGCAAAGATATATCACGGCCAAGCCGCACAAAAATAGCACCAGCAGCAACGCGAGGACGTTCCAACCGAACGTGCCGGCAGCGACGCCTAAAATGAACGCGACAGCGAGAACGAACGCGATATCGCCATTTCTGATGATAAAATTTTTCTGCATGCCCTCATCCTAAACCATGCAGGATCAAGAAATCATTAAAACTATCGTTCCGCCCGGCGCCACTCTTCCACTTTTTTATGATCACCGGAGAGCAACACCTTCGGCACGTTCCACTTTTTCCCCTTTTGCGGGGAAAACACTTCCGGCCGCGTGTACGTCGGGAACGAGCCGTTGACCTCTTCGAGCGACTCCTCCTTCCCTAAAAATCCGGGAATCTGCCTGCTCACCGCTTCCATAAGTACGAGCGCCGCAAGCTCGCCGCCCGAGAGCACATAATCCCCTATTGAGATCTCCTCGTCGGCGACATGCTCGGCAACCCGCTCATCGACGCCTTCGTAACGGCCACAGATCAAAATAAGCCGGCCGTATTTCGAAAGCCGTTTGGCGGTGGCGGCGTCGAGCTTTTTGCCGCGCGTGGAAAAAAGGATCGTCCGCGTTCGCGCGTTCGCGCTCGTCCGTGGAGCTTTATCTTTTCTTGATGGTCGTTGTGTTATCTTTTTTATGGCAGCGAAAATAGGCTGCACCTTGAGCACCATGCCGGGACCGCCGCCGAACGGTCGATCGTCAACTTTTCGATGCCTGTCGTCGGTAAAATCGCGGATGTCATGCGTTCGCACCACAACAAGTTTGTTTTTTTGCGCCCGCTTAAAAAGCGACTCGCCGAGATACGAGTCGAAAATATCCGGGAAAATGGTGAGGACGTCAAATCGCATGGGTCATAAGGTCGCGGGACTCAGTGCCCGCGATGTGAGTGATCTTTTTCGTAATCCTCGTCGTCTTCGGTGTCGCTTGAAGACTTTGGCGCAATCGGCTGAGGGGCATCGTTTGAGCCACCCGTATCGCTTACGGCAAGATCCTGATTAAGCGAGGCCTTGATGGCATCGCGCAACGCAGAAATGCTCACTTCGGCTCGTGGCGCGCGATTCGCTCGCGCCGCCTTTTCCGTCGGCCTCGTAAGCTCGGCAAGCGAAATGGTCTCTCGCGGCGCCTCACTTGGCGCTTCCCCTTGCTGCTCCGCCGCGATAGCCGCAGAAGCTGGCGCAACGGGCTGTGTTGGAGTTGCCGGTTGTTGTGGTCTCGTCACGGGAGCAGACACTGGGGCTGCTGCTGCCGGCGCTGCAGCCGCGGCGGGCGGCGTTGTTGCAACCCGCGGCCGCGCGGATTCCGCTAATGACTTGGCAGGCACAGACACAGGTGCAGGTGCCGCCGGCCTCGCTGCGGCTTCCTCGCTGAATTCAATGCCAAGATTGCTCAAAGCGTCGGTATATTTCTCTTTTTGCTTTGTGGCAGGAGCCGTAGCTTTTTGCACCGCCTGCCAGTTGGTACGGATCGGTTTCATCTCGCCTGACTCGATCTTCTTCATGCAGTCGCGGCAGTAGACCGGACGGCCTGGTGTCGGTTCGAACGGCAACGACGTGGCGTTGCCGCACGAAGAGCATATGGCCTGATAACGAATGCCGGTGGGACCCCCTCCTGCCCTTTCGCCGCCTCCGCTGCCGGGGCCTCCGGTCGGACCGCCGGCTCCCGGCAATACCCCGGACGCCGCACCCCCCGCGAACGCCGTCTGCGACCCCGATTCCATAACGCCGCTCCAGCGGTTGATCTCCGCCTCAACCTCTTCGCGCGACTTGGCATAATATTTCTGCGACATCTTCTCGATATCCTCGCGAACGAACGGCGAGGTTTGCACTTTAAACGGCGGCAACGTCTCGGCGGAAAACGGCCGCGCGGTGATACCGTCGCACATCAACTTGATATAAATGTGGTAATTCGGCAGATTGACGATGTCTTCAATGGTAAACTCCGGCGTAAATTCGTTCTCAAGAAATTCCGCGTCGGCGGCGCCCACACGGAAAACAACCATCGTTCCCACGTTGCCGAAAATGGCGTCGCGAACCTTGGTGGAGTTGTCGGTAACGAGCTGACCGACATATTGATGCGCGACAATGAGGTCGAGGCGATATTTGCGCGCTTCGGAAAGGATGCCGGCAAACGAATCGGTGGCGAAATTTTGGAACTCGTCGACGTATAAATAAAAATCCACGCGTTCATCTTCGGGAATACGCACGCGCTCCATCGCGGCGAGCTGGATTTTCGTAATAAGCATCGCGCCGAGGAGCGCCGAATTATCTTCACCGATACGGCCCTTTGAAACGTTCACGAGGAATATCTTTCCCTCGTTCATGATGTCGAAGATATCGATGGTGCTTTTTGATTGCCCGACGATGTTGCGCACAAGTGCGGTCGAAAGGAACTGCCCCACTTTGTTTTGGATAGGCGCGATGGCCTCGTTGCGAAAACGTTCCTGCCAACTTTCGAACTCGTGGATCCAAAAAGCCTTCACGACCGGATCCTTTACGTTCGCAATCACCTTCTGGCGATAGTCTTTGTCGGTGAGCAAGCGCGGAATGCCGAGCAGGGTCGAGCCCGGCGTGTCGAGGAGCGCCAAAACGCAGTTGTTCAAAATATATTCCATGCGCGGCGACCAGACGCCGGCCCAGATCTTCGTGAAGATTGCCATCAAACCCGAAGCCACCAAGTGCTTGTACTTCGGGTCGGGCAATTCGAGAATATTGAAACCGATATGAAAGTCGGTGTCCGCGGGATTGAAGTAAATGACGTCCTTCATGCGCTCCTCCGGGATCTTGTCGAGTAGCCCCTCAACGAGCTCGCCGTGCGGATCGACAACACAAACCCCCTCGCCGTTCGCAATGTCCTGCACGATCATATTATTGAGGAAGGCGCTTTTCCCGGTACCGGTCTTCCCTACCACATATGTATGTTGACGACGGTCGGCGCGTTTAATACCAAAAAGCCGATTCGCATTGCGAAAATCGGTACGGGCAAAATAGACGACGTTATTATCGAGCTCTTCGCTTGCCATCTATTGCTATTATACCATGATTGGGCGGGGTTTTGAAGGGATGACACTAGACCCAACGCATTTTAGATATTCTTGATATATGTTTCGTTAAGATGTCGGTGGGGGTGGCGTAGTGCTGAACCCCGCTTGCTATCGTGGGTTCACGGGGCGCAACTCCCCGCACCTCCACCGCGGAAAAGATTAAAAAATCATTAAACAATGATTGACGAACCCGTTACAATTGTTATTATTGATTCATCGGTAGCAAGCGGGAAATCAGCAGACGTTTGAACTCGCAAAAGACTCCAGTAATGGAGTCTTTTGTTTTATCGAAAATTTTGTAATAAAAGGAGATCGCTCAAAATGAGGGTTGTGATATCTAGGTCGCAACCACGGCCCTCGCCAACAGTAAGCCCCCGTTTCGACGGGGGCTGCTTCTATTTTACCTTATACGCCTACGCCAGCTCCGCATTGTAACACTGCTCACAATAGACGATCTCGGGACGATTGGGTGTATAGGAAGTCTCGAATTCATTGGAACATGCTGCTGCACCATGGAAATGTTTCGCGGTGTTGACATAGGCTTTGTTCGCAGACACATCCCCCGCACACGCGCACTGTCGTTTCCAGAGCGCCAGCGGATTTTTCATGGCATGCCGTCGCATGTGACGGCAGTTTGAACATAGCGCAGGCAGTGGCAGATTCATCCGCCGATAGAATTGTAATTCCGACTCAGTGATCTTGAACGCCTCTGAGCATCCATGAACACACTTGCCCTCGTGCTCGCAACCAATCACCTCGCTCAAAATAGAATCCTGAATTTCTGAGGCGGTATTCGGAACCTGGTTCGCCCGTAGAGTAATATTATAATTTCTCGCTTCTGGCTCTCTCCACGAAAATCCACGCTTTGTGGCATCATCCTTGGTGAGCGGAAAATATTCCTGCGCGACAGTTTCGTTGTAAGCAAACGGTGAAAGCTCCAGCGGGAAAAACTCGCCGTAGCCATACACGACGCCCCGCTCATTTTTATACGGCATATCTTTCATGTGTTGGATGATGCGCGCCAAGAGCGCTTCGTACTCCTCCTTCGAATACTGCTTGTTCAAAATGCAATACTGCTTCTTTTTGAGATCGATGCATCCGAAAAGATTATTGCAGTTTTCGCAGGTATCCGAATACGCGACGTCAAAATCCGTCCACACGCAAAAGCTCGCTTTCACATTATTGACGGTTATGGCGCTCACTGCCTCGTAGGAAAATTGCGAGTTCTCGACGATCACGTACGCGTCCTGCGTGTTCTTGGTATGGAAGCCGAAAACGATGTTCTTGCAATCTTCAAGCGCCTCCGCGTCGTAGCACTCGGTGCTCGCTTTCGAATCATAGATATAATCACCGGTCGTGCTTACGTTGCGGCTGCCATGAAGATATTTCACCGGGTGGCTGGTCGCCATCGCCGCAAGTTTTTCCTGCAACGCCGCAATCCCCTCGCGTGTGTCGAGCGCGAGCGTTTTTATCTTCTCGGCATACTCTTCTTTACTATAAGGCTCGTTGAAAATATGATACCGCTTGTTGCGCAAGTTCACGCAGCCGACGCAATCCTGGCAGTTGGCGCAATTTTTGGAAAACGCGACATTGCTGCAATCCGAGCAGTCTTCGGAAAAAGTGACGTGATAACATTTCGTACAATTGACCGCTTCGTAGCACAACTCGCTGTCGAGCGTGCTCAAACAATCCATCACGTTCTTCGAATGCATGATGCCGTAAGAATATGATGAGTCTTCATTGTGATCGCTCACAAAGATGAGGTAACAATTCTTGTTATATGCCGCACCGTTCGCATACTCGCTGTTCGCGTTCTGCACAACAAAAGAATACAACCGCGGCACTTTCAACTGCAGCTCTTTGAACTGCTCGAGAAATGGCCGCGAGAAATCCACGTCCACGCCGTAGCTCATCGGATCCCAGCCATCGCCGTGGAAACATTCATTGCAATACACCACGTATGGCGTCTGCGGTGAATAAATAGAGATGATGCTCCGCTTGCAAAGACCGCACGTATTGCGATAAAGCATCCGTTCATTGCGCCACAGCATGCGGCGGACCGTCCGGCACTGCGGGCACCACGTCGGCGGCGGAACCTGTAGTTTTTCGTAGAATGCAAAATCCTCGGAAGCGATCACGAACTCAACTTTACAGTTTTGGCAGGTTTTTGTTTCGGGTTGCATTCTCTTATTATTGCCGATTATTCTTTTTTACACCACCTCAGCTTGATAGCACTGTTCACAATATACAATCTCGGGACGCTCGGGCGCATAGGAGGTTTCGAACGTGTTGGGACATTGGCCGTCGTGCTGCAGGTGTTTTTTGTCGCACATACAGCGTCGTTCAAAGAAGCGCGTGGTCACATTGTTCCGCTGACCCATGCGGGCGTAATGGCGGCAGTTCGGGCACAAACGCGGAATCGGCAAAACAAGCGACCGATAGAACTGGAGCTCGGATGGAATAAGCTTGAACGCGGTCGAGCACTGCTCGTTGCACGTTCCGGCATGGGCACACCCGATCGTTTCATTGAGGATGGAATCGGGAACATCTTCTATTGAATCTGGCAGATCGACCGCGTTTTTTGTGATCTGATAATTTCTTTCCTCGCGATCGGCCCAGCGATACCCTTGCGCAATCGCCTGCTCCTTGGTGAGCGGGAAATATTCCTGCGCGAAAGATTCGTTATATGCAAAATAGGAAAGCTCAGGCGGCAAAAATTCTCCATACCCATACACCTTCCCCGTCGCGTCGACATACGGCATGTTCTTCATATGTTCGATGATCCGGGGCACCAAGCTCTCGTACTCTTCTTGCGTATACTGCTTGTTCAAGATGCAATATTTTTTATTACGCAAAGCATAGCAGCCAAATAGATTCGCCGCGGAGGCAAGAATGTCCCGACAATATTCAAGATCATGCGCCTCAGCCCAGCTATCGATAGAAAACTTTATAGTATTCTCGCCGTTGCCCGCGCCCATACATTCGTAGCAGCGCGTGAAATTCCCTCCCCACATCGTGACATCATAAGAGTCCTTTGCTGGGGGTATGAAAACGAGCTGGCAAAACTTGCAATCTTCACATCCACCCATTTCGTAGCTCAAAAACACATTTTTTGAATTGAAAATATAGTCGCCGGAAACGTTGAGATTTTTCAATCCTTCGGCGAACTTTCTGGGCTGTGATTTTGCGAGTTCCTCAACGCGTTCTTTGACCGCAAGAACACCCTTATAAGACCCTACGTCGAATTTCTTCAGTTCCGAAATATATCCCTCTTTAGAATAAGGCTGGTTGAAAATATAATAGTTCTTACTTCTCAAATTGATGCATCCGAAACAATTGGAACAAGCGGCCAGGTTGTGAGAGAACGAAACATCGACACAATCATTGCAATTCGTTGAGAAAAGTACGCGATGGCACTTATAGATATTACTACTGTCGTAACACAGCTCACAAAGATCACCCATATAAATATCCATGGCGTTTTTGCTGTTCTCAAGATAGGTGCTGTAGGCACAATCCTCATCGAAGTCGGAGCCGAAAAGCAGATAGCAGTTTTTTAAATACGAGGCGAGATTGCAGTATTCGCTATTCACCATGGTCATGTGCATGGTCTGTGGCCCGAACTGTGGTGTTCGATCGAGAAGTTCCTTAAACTGCTCGAGAAATGGCCGCGAGAAATCGACATCGCGCCCATACGAAAGCGGGTCCCATTGGTCCGACCACCAACACTGCTGGCAGTACACGACATACCGGCTGTCCTTTGGGAAAAGAGAAAGGGTCTCCTTCTTGCAGAGATCGCACGTGCGTTTGTAGAGAACGCGGACATTAATCTGAGTGAGGCGCCGTTGCAGCCGGCACTGCGGACACCACGTCGGCGGCGGAACTTTGAGTTTGTCATAGAATGCGAAATCTTCCGGTACGATCGTGAATTGGGCTTTGCAATTCTGGCAGGTTTTGGTCTCGCTGTTCATGAATGAGGTTTACGCCACTTCGGCTTGGTAGCACTGCTCGCAATACACGATTTCGCCTCGATCCGGTGTATATGACGTCTCGAACTGATTTCCACAAGTTTGCGCACCGTGGACGTGCTGCACGGTATTTTGATAAACCCCATTGGAGGACTTTCCCCCACCGCACTGGCACGAACGCAGGTAGAATATCGGACGATTAACGAGCGAATACCGGCGTCGCAGACGGCAGTCGAAACATTGACGCGGCAAAGGTAAGCCGATCTTTTTATAGAAGTTCAATTCGGGCGTGATGACGCGATACGCCCGCTTACACGATTCGCATTGGATAATCTCCTTAAGGACGGAGTCCGATACGTCGGCAATGTTGTCCGGCAGATCGGCGGCGGTGAGCGTGGTTTGATACTCCTTCTGATCCGGATCACGCCACTCATACCCCCGCGCCAAAACCTCCTCTTTCGTCAAAGGAAAGAAATCATTGGCAACAGTTTGATTATATGATAGATAGGAAAGCTCTGGCGGGAAGAATTCGCCATATCCATAAGCGTGTCCATGAATGTCGGTGAATGGAACCTCCTTCATCTGCGCGATGATCTTGTCCCGCAGTGCAAAGTATTCATCTTTGGAATACTGCTTATTGAAGATGCAATACTCTTTATTTCGCAAACCCATGCACCCAAAGAGGTCGTGTGACGTGCGGCAAGAGATACAATATTCCAGATCGCGACTGGAAGGCCAGCAATCAAAACAGAATTTAAGAGAATCGACTTGGACTCCACAGGTGAGACACTCATATATCTGTGACGCGCCATCGCCCCAGACGGTATAGTCATAGGAGTTCACGGCCTTTCCGGGTACCAATTGAATGAATTTAACGTTCTCCATCTCTTGCGCAATAAAACATTGCTTGGCGTTTTTTGTGTTATAAATGTAGTCGCCACTCGAGCCTACGTTGCGAAGGCCCTCAAAATATTTCACAGGAAAGCTATCCCAAAGTCTCTCTGCCTCGGCTGCTATTTTTGTCATCGAAGTAAATGAGCCCAAATTAAACTCGCTGAGTTTTTTTTGATATTCTTCTTTTGAATACGGTTTGTTGAAAATATGATATTTTTTACTCTTGAGATTTACGCACCCTACGCAATCGTTGCACGCCACGCAATTTCGCGAAAACCAAACATCGCGGCAATCATCACAGTTTTTTGAAAAGAGGTTCCTGTATCCGTTATTGATCATGACTCCTTCATAGCAAAGCTCGCTGCGGAAAGAGCTGAGAAGATCGAAGCAATCTTTTGAGTGATTGCAATTGACAAGATAGGCGCAATCCTCAAGATAATCAACGTCGAAGCTAAGATAACTATTTTTACAGTACGACGCCTGATCGCAATAATCGGAATTCACCATATTAAGGACGGTTTGACCGCACCAAGGAACCGCTTCCAACAGCTCCTTGAATTGCGCAAAGAACGGACGGCCGAAATCGTAATCGCGGCCGTAATCAAGCGCACTCCATGCGTCAGACCACCAATAATCGCGGTTATATATTTTATAAGGCGACTGAATAGGAATACCGGAAAAAATTTCTTTGCCGTCCACGCCGTCGGCGCGGCGGTTCAAATAATGTTCGGAGCGAAAAAGAAAACGACGCATCATGCGGCAATGCGGGCAGAACGTCGGCGGTGGAACTTTCATTTTGTCGTAGAACGCAAAGTCTTCCGACTCAATTATAAATTCAGTCTTACAGTTCTGGCAGGTTTTCGTCTCGCTATTCATGGATATGTGTTACACCACCTCCGCCTGGTAGCACTGCTCACAATAAACGACCTCCGGACGCTCCGGCGCATAAGATGTCTCGAATTGATTGGGACACGCAGCCGCGCCATGAAAATGGCTCGCGGCAGTATTTTTATATACATCGCCAATGGAGTTCGCCCCGCCGCATCCGCACTGGCGTTTATATAAATGAATCCCGTTGCGTTGTTTCAAGCGCTCGAACGCGCGGCAGTTCGGACAAAGATGCGGCACCGGCAACTGGTGCTTTCGATAGAACGCAAGCTCGTCGGGAATGATGCGGAACGCCTTGGTGCAAAGCTGATTGCACGCACCGCCATGTTCGCAGTTGATAATATCCTGAGCAATAGAGTCCGGCACGTTCGCGATATCATCCGGAATATTTTCCGGAAGCAGCGTGGCATTGTAGTTTTTTTCTCCCGTATCGATCCACCGATATCCCCGCTTGAGCGCTTCCTCCTTCTCGATCGGGAAATATTCCTGCGCGAGCGTCTGGTTGTATGGGAACGGCGAGATCTCTGCGGGGAAAAATTCACCATAGCGATAGACGCAACCGTTGCGATCGGTATACGGCATGTCATTCATCTGAGCAACGATCTTATCCCTCAGCGCAAAATATTCCTCCTTCGTGTACTGCTTGTTGAAAATACAATACTGTTTTTTGCGCAGCGATACGCAACCAAAGCAATCCGAGCAGGTCGTGCACGCGTAGGAATATTCCACATCGCGGATATTCTCTTTCGCAAACACGGAGAACTTCACATTGTGCATGCCGATACCACTTGTGTGACATTCGTAAACCAGCTGATTATTGTCGCCCCAGATGCTGTAGTCATAACAATCGCGGCTGCCGGGAAGCTCCTGAACGTACTGACAATAGCGAAGATTCTCGCTCTCGCGGACGAGGAAACTGTTGCGGACATTCTTACAGCGATCAACATACGCGCCGCTCACGTTCTCGTTCTTGATCCCCTCCACGTATTTATTCGGGAAGCCAAGCCAGAACTCTTTTGCCTTGACCTTCATCTGTTCAACAGCAGTGTGCGAAGAAAGACCGAACGCCGCCACTATCTTTTCGTACTCCTCTTTTGAATGCGGCTCGTTCCAAATATAATAGCTCTTGTTGCGAAGCCCGACGCAACCAAAACAGTTATTGCATCCCACGCAATTCTTGGAGAACCACATATCAAAACACGAATCACATTGCGAGGAGAACATGCAGCGCGCACAGCCATTCAGCCAGAAACATTCGTAACATTCCTCGCTCTTGGACATGTGCGACATGTCCTGGCAGTCACGACAAAAGTTGATGCCATTGCCATAGCGACAATCTTCGGGATTGCTGCCATTGAAAACCAGATAGCAATTTTTCGGCTCGGTGAGGTTGTTGGTGTAATCGCTATTCACGCCATTCAACACGTCGAGATTTTTGAGCGGAACCGCGAAAAGCAAATCCTTGAATTGCGCGAAGAACGGGCGCGAGAAATCATAATCGCGAGCGTAGACCATGGGATCCCACTGATCGGAATAATAAATTTCTTTTTCATACACTTTGACGCCAACCTCCGGCGCATACATCTGGAAAATATCCTTTCCGGAAAACGCGCTGGGCGCCTTGTAAAGCACCCACTCGTTGCGCCAACAGAACCGCCGTTGCGCGCGACAATACGGGCAGAACGTCGGCGGCGGAACTTTTATTTTCTCATAAAACGCGAAATCGTCCGGCTCGATAGCGAACGATTGCTTGCAGTTCTGACAGGTTCGAGATTCGCTGTTCATAGCTAGGCTATTTCACTATTATAGCACTGCTCGCAGTAAATAATTTCCAATCGCTCCAGCGCGTAGGAAGTCATAAACCGATTCGCACACGGTGTTGATCCGTGAATATGTTTCGCAGTATTGGCGTACGCGCCGTTCTGCGAGGTCGCACCAGCGCATTGGCATGTTCGCTCCCACAACTGACGTGGATTGCGCTTGTGCAAGCGTTCATGGTGCCGACAGTTCGGGCAAAGAGTTGGCAATGGAACCCGCATCTGCCGATAGAATTGCAGTTCCTGCGGGACGATGCGGAAAGCAGTGGAACATTGATGGTTACACTTTCCTCCATGCGCACAGCCGATCACTTCATTTATAACAGCGTCCTGAACCGCATCAATATTATCCGGAACGGCAGCGGAAGCAATAGTAATCGCGTAGTTGCGCTCATTGGGTTCTTTCCATGAATATCCTTGTGCAATAGCAGTCTCTCGAGTAAGTGCATAATTTTCTTGGGCGATTGTTTCGTTATAAGCAAAAGGCGAAAGTTCTGGCGGGAAAAATTCGCCGTATACATAGGTACGACCCGCCTTATCAACGTATGGCATGGCGCTCATTTGATCCTTTATCTTCGCAACCATCGCAGTATATTCCTCCTTGCTATATTGGGTGTTTAGAATGCAATACTCTTTGCTGCGTAAGGCAATACAACCAAACAAGTTTGCCGATGCCGAGCAGAGATCGCAATATTCGACATCGTGAGAACCATCGGTCACATTGCAGAACTTCGTGGAATGAACCTCCTCAACGCCAATTCCTTCGTATACAAACTCACTACCGCCCATCCCATAACAATCCGAGATTTCCTTACTAGTAAACACCCAGGATGAATATCGCGCATTCTCAAGCTCAAATCCGTCGAAAACAAAATGGCAATTCTTTGCGTTAAAAAGATGATCGCCGGTCGCGTTGGTGGTATTTAAAAGATTGGCAAACCGGAAGATCGAGCCTGATCGGAGTTTTTGCAACCGCTCAGCAAGTTGTTGCTGGACCGCACGACTGCCAAGATCCAACTCCATCATTCGCGCCAAATATGTTTCCTTATCCAAACGCTCGCCAAAAAGGACATATGATACTGAGCGAAGATTGATCCCGCCGAGACAATAATTACAATTCCTACAGTTGGTCAAAAAACCGCTATCGACACAAGCCTCAGTTTCTTCGAGAAAACGACCCCGATAAGATTTCTCAGTATCGACCGACTCGTAAAGGAATTCCGAATGATGGGTGTAGGTTGAATCGAGACACTGGCGAACGCCAACGTTGTAAGTGCAGTATGCGACATCTTCAGAATCGCGAAGGGCAAATGACAGATAGGCATTCTTGTTGGTATACGACTGGTTGGTGTATTCCGAGTTAGTGGACTGCTGAATCCAAATCGCCAACCGCGGGACACTCCTGCCAAGCTCCTTAAATTGTTCGAAAAACGGCTTTTTGAAATCGTATGCCACACCATAGGATAACGGATCCCATTTGTCGGAGAACCAACAATCGTGGCAATACACCGGAAACGGCACACCCTTAGGGTACAGCCCAATAAAAGTTTTATGGCACAAGTCACAATCGCGTTTATAGAGCGTTCGCTCATTACGCCATACAAAACGACGTTGGGCGCGGCACTGTGGGCACCACGTTGGTGGCGGAACCTGCATTTTTTCGCAGAACGCAAAATCCTCGGGTTCGATGACAAATTGAGCTTTGCAGTTCTGGCAGATCTTATTTTCGCTATTCATTGTAAATAATTATACCATCTCGGCCTGGTAGCACTGCTCGCAATAAACGCTCCCCTCGTATTCCGGCAGATAGTTTGTTTGAAATTTATTGGAGCACGCCGCGCCAGCCCCATGGAAATGCGCGGCGGTATTTGTATAGCGCCCGTCCATCGATTTCGCGCCAGCGCAGCTACACGTGCGTGTAAAAAGCCGATTTGGTCCGCGCGCTGCGAACCGTCGCGCATGTCGACAATCGGGGCATAAGCGCGGCAACGGGACGCCGAGCCGTTTATAGAATTCGAACTCGCCGGGGATGATGCGATAATTTTTTGAACACGCCACGCAGGCGAAAATTTCCTTCGTGGGATCAAGCGCGCTCGCGCCATTTAGACCAACGCTCGTGCCATCGCTCAGTTCATTTATAGAATCCGGCACATCCTTCGATTGGACCATTTCCTTGCCGAACGTCCCGCGCTGGGCATCTTCCCATTTGAAGCCCCGCGCCAACGCTTGTTCCTTTGTTAACGGAAACTGCTCCTGCGCCGCGCTCTCGTTATAGCCGAATGCACTCAGCTGCGCTGGGAAAAACTCGCCATACTCCCCTCGCGCTTTCATATCGGCGATGATCGTATCGCGCAGCGCTTCGAATTCGGCTTTTTCATATTGCTTGTTCAAAATGCAATAATCTTTCTTGCGCAAGCCGGTCGAGCCAAAGCAGTTATTCGAATTGAAACAATAATAGGAGTACGACATGAACGAGCAGCTCCAACAGACCGCGGCACTCACATAGTGCGATGTGTCGATGCCGGCATTGATAGAGTTATAAACGAGCTCGGCGTTGCGGCCGGCGGTGTCGCAATCCATGCAGTGTTTGGCATTGCGCCATACGTGCACGCTATGACGACAGTCCTCGGCGTCGTATGAATGGAAACAGTTTACACAGTTTTTCGCGTCCTTGATATAGTCCCCCGTCGATCGCGGCGCGTTATAGATCTCGGCGTAGCGCAACGGCTGGGACTTCATGAACTCTGCGAATTTCGCACGCAATGCCGACACGCCACTCTCCGTATCGAGCCGTGCGCCTTTAATGAATTTTTCATATTCCTCTTTGCTCAGCTGCTCGTTAAAAACGCAGTGCTGTTTACTCCGCAAATTCACGCAGCCGACACAGCTTGAACAGTCACGACAGTTCAGCAGGAAATAGCTTTCGCGCGCGTTCGTACATCCCTTGCTGTAAAAAAGTTGGTACGAGTTATAGCAATCATCGCTCTCGTACGAAAGCTCCGTGTTGTGCGCGAACGAAACATCCACGCAATCGCGGCACTGCTGGATCCAATAGCAATGAGTGCAACCTTCGTTGTTGGACGACTCGACGATCATATAACAATCCTTGTTGTCGGCGGAAATATTCACATAGTCCGAGCGCACGCTGCGGACGTAAATCAGCGCGACTTTCGGCACCGCGTTCCACAACTCCTCAAATTGCTCTAGGAACGGCCGCTTCGGATCGTATGGGCGGGCATAATCGCGCGCATCCCAATCATCCGCGAACCAGCATTCGTAGCACCACACCGTATACGGCTTGTTGGGACTGTACATCGAGACGACGTCACGCTTGCACTTATCGCACGGACGCTTGTAGTACGACCGCTCGTTCTTGAACGCGAGCCGCAGCTGCGCACGGCACAGCGGACATCGCGACGGCGCTGGAACGCCGAACTTTTCGTAGAATGTGAAGTCATCCGGCTCGATGGCGAACGTCGCTTTGCAACTCTGGCATATTTTCATTTCGGTAGTATTCATGTTTTTGATTATGCAAGTTGATCCAACCAACACTCCTTGCAAAGTATCTTCGGGACATCCACCGAGGAATAGCACGATGCAAACGCCTTGCCGCACCGCTCGCACACGCGCTCCGCCACCTTTCTCCGCGCCGCCCACACATGAACCTTCTCCTCGATGCGACAGAACGGACACTCGCGCGGCAACGGGAAATTTCTGCCCTTCAAAAACTGTAACTCCGCGGGCGCGATCTTGAAACCCTTATTGCACCGGGCGCAACCGATCACCTCCTGCAATATTTTTTCGTCGACGTCTTTAATATGATCCGGCAGTTCAGCGGAAGATATCGTGATCGGATGCTTCGGCGGTTCATCAGCGCGCCACGCAAGCCCCCTTTCAACCGCCGCATTCTCCGCGAGTGGGAAGAAATCGTTCGCCAGCGTGATGTTATAGGGAAACGGCGAAAGCTCCATCGGGAAGAACTCGCCATAGGAATACGTAGTGCCGACAGCGTCAACAAATGGCAGTGTGTTCATCTGCTCGATGATTCGCTCGCGCAACGCCTTGTATTCGCTCTCCGAATACGCCTTGTTCAAAATGCAGTACGGCGTCTTGCGCATTGAGACACAGCCGAACTGATGCCGGCCGCCATAGCCAAGCTTGGCGTACTCGCAGTCGAGCGCCTCAAGGCCGCCTTCTTGGCAAAACCGCAATTGCGACGCGTTCTCACCGACGTTGCAGCCCTCGTAACAGAGCATCGCATTATTGCCCCAACTCGTCACGTCATAACAGTCCTTTACCGGCCCGGCGTACATCATCATGAGAAAACGGCAATCCTGCGCGCTGATCACTTCGAACGAATCCTTCACATTTTTCGATTCGAAAATATTGTTCCCGGTGCAGTTCACCGAAAAATCCATGAACGTCGGCCGCGGCGGCACGGTTGCCCAGCACTCCTCCGCGTGACGCTTCGCCTCCTGATACTGCGCATGCGAACCAAGGTCCCACTTCTTCATCTCCTCAAAATATTCCTCGCGCGAATACGGCTGGTTGAAAATATAATATTTTTTGTTTTTGAGGTTCGCCGAGCCGAAACAGTCCTGGCAGTTATCACAATCTTTCAAAAATGCACAGTTGAGCGATTCGGTCACCTGGCTCCGCAAGCCCACGCAACCATTGCACTTAAAAGTATGCATCGAGTCGTAACAATACTCGGACTGGATCGTGAGCGAGCAGTCGACGACGTTCTTGTTGTTAATGAGATAATAACCGTACAGCGCGTCCTCGTCGAAGTCGGCGTGAAAAATGAGATACGAGTTCTTAACGTGACCGGCGAGATTGATGTACGGCGAGTTCACATTCGTCGTATCGACCGAAAGGCCGAGTAGCGGCACCGACTGCCACAGCTCTTTGAACTGTTCAAAGAACGGCCGGTTGAAATCGTAATCGCGGCCGTAATCCAGCGGGTCCCATTTGTCCGACCACCAACAGGTTTGGCAGTAGACCTTATACGGCAGATCGGCGCGATAGACGGAAATGATCTCTGCGTGACAAAGATCGCATTGGCGATGATAAAGATGTGAGATATTCAGGAATGCGAGACGTCTTTGCAGCCGGCACTCCGGGCAAAACGTCGGGGGTGGAACCTGAAGCTTCTTATAATAATCGAAATCCTCCGGCTCGATGGCAAATCCGGCTTGGCAATTCTGACACGTCTTGGTTTCCATATTCATTGCGCTTTAAAAAAGTGCTCGATCCACCATCGCTTGATGACGGGCAATGATTGCGTGGAAAGGAAATAGCCGATCGTCGGGATGAGCGCGCTCAAAAGATAGTTCGCGATGCCGATCGCATACATGACAACTGAGGCGATAATATAGGTTATGGCGGCAATCGAAAGGATGCGAAACCCGCTCCGCTCCCAGGCTTTATCGGCCTCAACGCGACGATTGCGCTCTTTTATGGCTGCGATTTCGGTCGCTAACACGTTTGGTTCGTCCATAGCTTTGCCTTCATTCTACCCCCCAAAACAGAGATTTCGCAATGATGGGGTTTTAATAAGTTCTTGATATGCTATGCGTTAAGATGTTTTTGCGATGGGGGTGGCGTAGTGCTGAACCTTGTCTGTCACCAAGAGTTCACGGGGCGCAAATTCCCGCACCTCCACCGCCGTAAGAAAATTAAAAAATCATTAACCCATACTTGACGCGCTGGCACGAACCGCTATTATTATCTTGTTGGTGACAGACAGGAAATCAGCAGACGTTTGAACTCGCAAAAGGCCCAGTAATGGGTCTTTTGTTTTTTCGATGTAGCGGCCGTAATCGCCCTACACCACCTCCGCGTTATAGCACTGCTCACAATAGATGACCTCGGGACGTTCCGGGGCGTGAGAAGTTTCAAACTCGTTCGGGCAGGCAACGGCGCCATGAAAATGTTCGCCGCCACTGTGCACTCCTTTGCACATACACCGCCGATGATAGAGGCGCGGGAGGTTGATCAATAAGAACCGACGGCGATGGCGGCACTCGGGGCACTGTCGCGGCAATGGGATGTTGGCGCGGCGGAGAAAATCGAGCTCCTGCTGAATGATGCGATACGCCCGCCCGCAGTTGGCGCACGCAATGACGGCCTGCAAAATGGCATCGGTGGCGTCGTGTATGTTATCAGGAAGCTCGCTCGCCGCCGTGGTCGCCGAGTGCTCGCCCCGCCCGATTTCGCGCCACAAGAATCCTTTCTCCTCGCACGCCGCGGGCGTAAGCGGAAAATTATCCTGTGCCGCGGTCTCGTTATACGCGAATGGCGACAGCTCGACAGGAAAAAATTCGCCATAGCGATACTCGCGTCCTTTGCGATCGACGTACGGCATCGCGCCCATCTGCTCGATTATTTTCGCCCTGAGCGCCATATATTCTTCTTTCGAATATTGCCGATTGAAAATGCAATATTCCTTGTTCCGCAATCCTATACACCCGAAAAGATTGCCGCACCCATGGCAATTGAACGAATAGTAAATATCGGAACCGCCATAGATGGTGCCGACAAAAATCTGCCGCATCGCCTGCACGCCGGAATCGAAAGCTTCATAAAGAAGTTCCGCATGCGCGCCGGCGCCATAGGTGTCATAGCTGTCATTGAGGTCGATCGCGTTGATGGCGTATTTGCAATCGCGCGCATTGATAACGTCAAAACAAAACGTGCTGTCCGCGGAATTTATAATATGATCACCAGTGACGTCCTTCGCATTCGTCGTGACGGCGTATTTGCGTATCGCAGTCGCTTTAAGGGCTGCAAACTGATCACGAAGTTTTATAAATGATGCGTAGCTTCCCGTATTCAATTCGCCGACCTTCTTCGCATATTCCTCCTTGCTATATGGTTCGTTGAATATATAGTAGGATTTGTTCCGTAAATTTGTGCACCCAAAGCAACTCACGCATCCCTTGCACCCATAGAGAAACCATGAATCCGTACAATTTTCGCACTCATCGGAAAAGTACGTGTTATAGAGTTTTTCCGACGCAACATCTTCATAACAAAGGCTGCTGTGCGTAAGGGAGGAAACATCAACGCTGTCCTTCACCGAGTTCGCCCGCATCGCATACGCCACATTCTCCCCTTCCCACGACGCGGAAACCATATAACCGTTCTTGTATTCGCCGGTATAGTTGCCGTACAGCACGTTCGTAGTGCGGGCATTGAAGACGGCGGGCATCGGCACGCGCATTAAAAAATCATGAAATTGCGCGAAGAACGGCCGCGAGAAATCATAATCGACGCCGAATGTAAGAGCGTCCCACGCATCCGACCACCAATAGTCACGATCGTAGACGACCATGCCGGATGCCGGCGCAAATCCCGTGATGATGCTTTTGCCCGTCGCCGCGCAGGTGCCGCGGAACAAGACCCGCTCGTTGCGCCACGCCATGCGCCGCTGGATCCGACACTCCGGACAGAACGTCGGAGCCGGCACGGCGATCTTGGCGTAAAACGAAAAATCGTCCGGCGTGATGACGAATTGTTTTTTTGCAGTTCTGGCAGGTTTTCGTTTCGTCGCTCATCTTTTCCAAATAATGCCTTCATCGTAACACATTGCGCGATTCTCGTAAATTAGATATAATAGCGCCAGCCATCGGATAACCAATTCCGGCGGTCTGGAGGTAATCGTGCAGGGACTTTCACCAGTGGAATGTCTTGCAATCGTATCGTCCTCCCTGATCGCGTTGGTGGGAGTCCGATATTGCGTGAAGATCGTCTACAACAAGGTCGGTACCATCACCACGTGGATGATCTTCGAGTTGGGCGCCGGCATGAGTTTGATAACTTACTTTACTGGGAAACAACACAGTATCGTAAGTAGCATCACGAACGTGACCGACGGCTTCTTTATCACATTCATTCTCGTCACCCTTTTTGTAAAACGACGCGGCGAAAAGATCGTCTTCTCGGCTAACGAAAAGTGGTGCCTCAAGATCGCCATCGCGGCACTCATCGTGTGGGCGATCACACGGACGTCCTGGGTTGGCGTGGCGGGATTCCAAATCGTGATGATCGTCGCTTATGGGCCCACGTTCGAACGCATACGGCGCTGGGAAGAGCCCGGCGCACCGGAACCGTCCGAAACGTGGGGCGTAAACGTGGTCGCCGCGATCCTCGGCGTCGTCATCGCCGTCGCAAACCAAGACTACGTAGCAATGCTCTACCCGCTACGAGCAGTAGTGCTCTGCACCGTCGTCATCGTTTTGATAGAACGGTGCAAGAAAAGGAATTCGCATCGAAGCAGCATCCAGGCCTGATGAGCACCACGCTCACCGGGCCTGAGTTTTATATGGCTATACAATTTCCGCGTTATAGCAACTTTCACAGTAGATGATCTCCTCGCGCTCCGGAGCGTACGGCGTTTCGAAGTGATTCGGGCAGCCCTGGTCGCCATGCGAATGACCGACGGTATTTTTATAAACGCCGTTTGCCGATTTCGCACCGGCGCACGCGCACGCCCGCGGCCACAGCTGGTAGGCATTTCGCATTGCGAGCCGGCCCTGGTTCCTACAGAAAAAACATTTTCGCGGAACAGGGATCTTCATCTTGCGATAGAACTGAAGCTCTTGCGAGATCAAGCGATAATTGCGCCCACATTCTATACACGCCAACAGCTCTTGCAAAATGGAATCCTGAACATCGCCGATCGCCTGCGGAATATCCTGCGCCTTCAAAGTTTCCTTACCGACCGTGATCTGGAACTTTTCCTGCCATAAAAATCCCTTTTGCAACGCCACGGCCTTATCGAGCGGAAACTGCTCCTGCGCCACCGTCTCGTTATAATCAAAATACGACAGCTCCGACGGCATGAACTCGCCGTACGCATAGGCATTCCCCTGCTTATCGATATACGGCCGCTCGGCCATGTCTTTTACTATCTGCGCACGCAATGCCTCGTACTCGGTCTTCGAATAGCGCTTGTTCAAAATGGAATATTCGGCGCTCTTCAAACCGCAACACCCGAAAAGATTCTTTGACGAATGGCAGCCATCCACGTAAGCGACGTCGTGATTCTTCCATGAAAAAATGGAAAAGAAATTGTGCGACGAATGGTCCGGCGTGATGCCCTCGTAGCATTGCTGCAACTCGCCGCCGGTGGAAAGGTCATAGCAGTCTTTCGGCGTGTCGGAAGCTTCGATCCACTTGCAGTCCTCGGGACGCTGGACGTTGAAGCAAAATTTCGAGTTCTTGCCATTGATCAATGAATCGCCGGTACAGTTCGTGCAATTGCGGAAATTCGAAAACTTACGGGGATACAACAGAAGCATCGGCGCGAATTCCGCTCGTGCGCGCGCCACGCCATCCCATGTGTCCAACCGATAGTCGGCGACGATCTTCTCATATTCCTCTTTTGAATATTGCTCGTTTTTGAAACAGTACCGTTTATGCCGCAGCCCGACGGACATAAAGCAGGCCTGGCAATCGCGACAGTCGTAGCAGAACGCACAATTCGACAGCGCCGACGAATAATAGACATTGCGGCATTCGTAGCACTTTTCCGTGAAAACGGTGTCGTAAATATAATTGCAATCGCCCAAGCTGTTCACCGAGTCAACAATGTCCTTGCCGTTCAGAATGTAGTGGTCGTAAAGACAATCCTCTACCTTCCATGCGATAAAGACCATGTAGCAATTCTTGCTGAACGCGAAATCCTGCGTGTACGCACAATTGACGCTCGCAATGCCGTCATCGTTCACAAGCGCGAGCGCGGGAACTTTGCTTTGCAGTTCTTTGAACTGTTCGAAAAAATTCTTTGACGGGTCATAATCCTGCGCATATTGCTTCGGGTCCCACTTATCCGACCACCAACATTGTACGCAGTACACCGGAAACGGCTTATCGGTGGAATAGATCGAGATGATCGACTTCTTGCAAAGATCGCACGTGCGCGAATATAGATTCATATCGTTCCGCCACGACAGTCGCCGCTGTTTGCGACACCGCGGACAAAACGTCGGCGGCGGAACTGCAATCTTTTCGTAGAACGCAAAATCGTCCGGCTCGATGGTGAATTGGCTTTTGCAATTCTGACAAATTCGATTTTCCGCGTTCATTATTCTTTAATATCCATTTCCGCCGGTGTTATACGACCTCGGCTTGATAGCATTGCTCGCAATAGACAATCTCGGGTCGTTCCGGCGCGTAAGGAGTTTGAAACTTGTTCGGGCATTGACCGGTGCCATGGAAATGAGCCGTACCGTTTTTATAGGAGTAATTTGTTGTCGCCTGAGCCGTGCTCTCCATTCCTGCGCATTGGCAGCTCCGCTCCCAAAGCTTCATGGGATTGCGTTGCGCTAAGCGAGCATGATGCCGACAATTGGGACAAAGCTGGGGAACGGGAAGATTGAACTGGCGATAAAACTGCAATTCGCCCGTAACGATCTTAAAGGCGGTCGTGCACGCATGGGCACATGCGCCATCGTGGGCACATGCAACAACCTCGTTCATGATAGTGTCCGGCGTTAATGCAATCGAATCGGGCAGATCGCCAGCTTGTTTGGTCGCCTGATAGACCCTGTCCTCCGACACTCGCCATGGATATCCCTCCGCTTCGGCGCGTTCTTTTGTTAGGGGGAAATATTCCTGTGCCATCGTGTCGTTATAGGCGAACGGTGATATTTCCGCGGGGAAAAATTCGCCGTACCCATACGTTCTTCCTTTTTTATCACTATACGGCATCGTTTTCATATGTTCGATTATCTTCGGCACGAGTACTTCATATTCTTCCTTGCTGTATTGTTTATTCAAAATGCAATATTGTTTTCCGCGGACAGAAACGCAACCGAAAAGATTTTGCGAACCATGACAATTGAAGGCATAACGAACACTATTCGATCCGTAGACTACCGTAAAAAACGCACAATTAGCATCCCCTGTGCCCGTACCCATGCCTTCGTATATCATTTCTGACTTACCGCCGCATCCCGGACCGGCATCGTATGAATCCTTTGCGCCGTACGTGCCCCAATTCGAGTATTTAACATTCTCCGCGTTTCCGGCAAGATCAAAACAGTAATAGCAATTCTTTGAATCTTCCACGTTGTCGCCTATCACATTCTCGCAGCGATAAATGTTCGCATAACGATGAATGGCTCGCAGACATAACGTCTCAAATTTTTCGCGAACCTGGTTCAAGCCCTTACGGCTCGCGAGATCCAACTCGGCGACTTTTTGCTTATAGTCTTCTTTGGAATAGCGCTGGTTAAAGATGTGATAATTTTTATTGCGCAACCCCGTGCAAGCTATGCAGTCGGAACAGTTCACGCAATCATATAAGAAATACGAATTGGCGCAACCTTCGGAGTTTCTACTGAAGAAAAGGCGGTTGGACGCCCGGCAATTCACATTCTCATAGCCGAATTCGATCTTGTAGCAGACAGAAGAATCAAGAGTGTTCTTACAATTCGAAACTCGGTTACTATACATCGAATCTTCATTGCTCCAACCAGCCGAAACCAAATAACAATTTTTATGCTCCAGTGTCATGTTGCAATAATAAGAATTGGTGGATTTGCTATCAAAAAGCGCAGCAAGCGGCACCGTCTCCAAGAGCTCTCTGAATTGTTGGAAAAATGGCTTAGAAAAATCATATTCACGGCCGTAGTCCAATGGGTCCCATTCATCCGACCACCAAAAATCCTTATCGTAAACACATAACTGTTTATCGGGCGGATAAACAGAGATAATTTCTTCCGAATGACCGGGTGCGCCGCATTTCCGTCGATGCAAGGTCCTTTCCATCCTCTGCGCGAGCCGCCGTTGAAGACGGCAATCCGGGCAGAACGTCGGCGGAGGAACCTGCATTTTCGTATAAAAATCGAAATCCTCCGGTTCAATAACGAATTCGCTTTTGCAATTCTGACACATTCGCTTCTCGGAGTTCATGCTATTTCACTATTATAGCATTGCTCGCAATAGATGGTTTCCAAGCGCCCGGGTGTATAAGGGCTCCGAAATTGATTTCCACAATGGTCGGCTCCATGGAAGTGCCCGGTAGTATTTTGATAGTTGCCGTTCTCGGATCGCTTACCACCGCACTGGCACACCCGTTCCCAAAGTTGCATCGGATTCCGCTCCGCCAGGCGCTCGTAATATCTACAATTGGGGCAAAGCCGCGGAAGTGGTATGTTCATCTGCCGATAGAATTGAAGCTCCTGCGCGGTAATCCGAAACGCCGTCGAGCACTGATGGACGCACTCGCCTTTATGGGCGCAGCCGACAACGTCGTTAGTGATCGCGTCGGGCACCTCTTTGATGTGACCCGGCAAAACGGAAGCCGTCGCCGTAATCGCGTACGCGCGCGTTTCCGCATCTCGCCAACGATACCCGTGTGCGACTGCCACCTCTTTCGTTAAGGGAAAATGATCCTGCGCAATCGTTTCGTTATACGCGAATGGCGAGATCTCTGGAGGGAAAAACTCGCCATAGCCGTACACGCGACCCCGCACATCAACATAAGGATTGGCTTTCATATCGCTCACGATCTTCGCCTTGAGCGCCTCGTACTCCTCTTTCGAATAACGCTTGTTCAAAATGTCATATTGTTTGCTCCGCACGCCGACACATCCGAACATGTCCATCGAGGATTGGCACAGGTCGGAATAGGTCACATTGCTCGCAAGCCAGCACGTCAGCGAAAACATCTCATTATAGTTCTTCTCTATATTGGAGCTTTCATAGATGAGTTCCGAGTTGTCTGCAAAGTTGAAATCATAGCCGTCTTTGAGGTTCGAGCCGAAGTATGCGTATTTTAGATTTTCTGCGCCGCGGATGAAAAAACAATAATGACAGTTCTTCGCTTCGGCCAGTTCGTTGCCATCAGAGTTCGTCGACAGCGTTATCTCCGCGAACCGGTGCGGCACGCGGAGCGAAAGCTCGCGCACCTCCTTTTTTAACTGCACTGTTGCAGCATACGACCCAAGTTCCTCCGCCTTCTTATCATATTCGTCTTTACTGATCGGCTGATTGAGATAATGATATTTCTGGTTCCGAAGATTGATGCAGCCGATGCAATTGCTGCCGTTGCGGCAATTATAGACCGCGGTGCTGTCGAGCATGTTCTCGCAATTCGCCTCATATTTTACGTGAAAATTCTTGAAGCCTTGGTTGTTCTCGTAACAGAACTCCGAGTTGATCACGCCGAAACAATCAAAGATTTCCTTCGAGTAGAACGCCCGGTCTGAATATCCGGATTGCTCGCAGCTTTCACAACAATTCAGGAGATAGCAATTTTTGAGGTTCATCGAATAATTGACGTACGGCGAATCGACGTTATTCGACCCGATGAGCGCCGGGCGCGGCACACGCTTCAACAGATCGCGGAACTGCGCAAAGAACGTCTTTGACGGATCATAGTCCACACCGAAAGACTCCGGATCCCACTGGTCAGAATACCAGCAAGGGTTGCAGTAGACCGGGAATGGCGCATCTGCCGAATACAAAGAAATGACGTCTTTGCGGCAAAGGTCACAGGAGCGCTTATAGAACGTCCGCTCATTCCTAAAGGAAAAGCGGCGCTGGCGACGGCAATCCGGGCAAAACGTCGGCGGCGGAACGGCAATCTTTTCATAGAACACAAAATCTTCCGGCTCGACCGTAAATTTATCTTTGCAATTCTGGCAAATGCGGGTTTCAGGATTCATGGCTTCGAGTATCATACGACCTCGGCTTGGTAGCACTGTTCACAATAAACGATCGCGGGATTTTCGAAAGTATATGATGTCTGGAAATCATTCGGACAGACGCCAACTCCATGGAAATGCTCGGCAGTGTTCTTATATTTCCCGCCAGCGGTGCCGCTCGCCGTCACGCCGCCGCACTGGCAATGCCGTTTCACGAGCCGCCGCGGGTTGCGAACCAAAAACCGCTTACCACGCCGACACTGGAAACAGTATTCGGGAACCGGAATGCCAAGCTTTCGATAGAGGGTAAGCTCGAGCGGGATCAGTCGGAACACGGTCGCACATAAGGGGTTTTCCGCCTTCGCGGCGGCGCTCTCCTGTGTTTTACAACGGATAGCCTGCGTCAAAATATCATCAGTCGTGGTAGCAATCGTTCCCGGCAGATCGGTCGAGGTCATTGTAACATCGTAGTTCGTCTCCGGACGCTCGCGCCACGAATATCCCTTCGCCAACGCCTCCTCTCGCGTGAGCGGGAAATAATCCTGTGCCATCGATTCGTTGTACGAAAACGGCGACACGCTCGCAGGGAAATACTCGCCCCACTCCTTGGTCTGCTTCATATGCGCGATGATTTTGGCCTTCAGTGCTAAATATTCCTCCTTGGAATACTGCTTGTTCAAAATGCAATACTCCCCTTTCTGCAAGCCGAAACAGCCGAAACAATTATTCGTGACGAAACACATATCGCAATAGCACGAATCGGATATCGTGCTGAAACAACTTCGCGCGACGATGGTTCTGTTTGGGATCTCAACCCCTTGTATCTCATAGCACATCTGCGAGATGATGATCTCCGTGCAGTCCCGGCAATCCTCGACTTTTTGCCATGCGTCCTGCATATACGCCGTGTCTTTGTTGTCGCGACAGTTGAACGCGAGCCTCGCACGCTGGATGTTTTCAATATAGTCGCCGGTAGAATTCTGGGCTTGTAGACCGTGGTAGAACTTTACCGGAATACCAACCCGCAATGCGGCCACTTTTTCTTGCGCCTCGCGAATGAATTCCCTATTCCATATCGCTTGCTTCACCCGCTTTTCATATTCTTCTTTGCCGATATTTTCATTGAACCAGTAATATTGTTTACTGCGCAATCCGACGCATCCAAAACAATCCGTGCATCCACGACAGTCGGTCGAGAAATACACGTTCACGCAATCCGAGCAATCGTTCAGCCACGCACACTGCGAGCACTTCGCAACATCAACACACTCATAACAAAACTCACATTTCTCCGCCATGTAACAATCACTCAAGAAATAACAGCCGCCATGGCACCAACTGCCATACATGCCCTTCTCGCAACGGTCGCTCGTAAAGAGCATATACGAATCCTTATTGTTGTTCGCTTGATTGGTATACTCGCTGTTCACGCTGTTCGAATTGACCATCGCCAGATGCGGCACCACGCGGCGCAGCTCCTCGTATTGCTCGAAGAACGGCCGGTTGAAATCAAAATCACGCCCATAGCTTTTCGGATCCCACGCGTCGGACTTCCAATACTCTTGGTCATAAACCGGAAATGGCACATCGGGCCGATAGATCGAGATGAGCATCCGGCCCGTCGCGTCACATTTTCGCCGATATAGATTGTATTCGTTCCGATCGAGCAAACGGCGAATATAGCGGCACTCCGGGCAAAACGTCGGCGGAGGGACGTCGATTTTTTCGTAGAATACGAAGTCGTCGGGTTCGATCGTGAATTCTACTTTACAATTTTGGCATGTGCGATTTTCGGCGTTCATTGGTTCTGAGTATTATACCACCTCGGCGTTATAGCATTGCTCGCAGTAGACGATCTCCGGTCGGTCGGGAGCATAACCAGTTTTGAACTTACTTCCACAGGGCTCATCACTATGGAAATGTTTTCCCGTGTTGTTGTACGCCCCAGTACTATCTCCCCCTCCATGGCACATGCAAGATCTTTGATATAAAGACAATTTCAACCGGTCGTCTCTCCTGCGATCTTGTCGGCACTCAAAACAGAGATATGGAAGAGGCAGGCCTTCTCGTTGTAAGAAATTTAATTCATTTTTAACGATCCGATACGCCTTCTTGCATTTTTCACACTCAATGACCTCTTCCAAAATCGAATCGTTTACGTCGCGTATCGAATCCGGAAGCTCTGATGTTTTTTTGGTGACAACGTAATCCCCGTGTTTGATCTCCGCCCAAGGATAGCCGCGGTCTTTTGCCTCCATTTCGGTAATGGGAAAATAATCAAAGGCGATTACATTATTATAGCCATACGGAGAAAACTCGATTGGAAAGAATTCGCCATATTTATAGGTAATACCCCGCTTATCCACGTAGGGCATTTTGTCCATATGTTCTTTGATTTTTTTAACCAATTTTTCATATTCCTCTTTTGAATATTGCTTATTAAGCACGCAGTACTGCTTCTTTTTCAGACCAACACAACCAAAGCAATCCGAGCAAGAACGCAGGTGGAGCGAATATTCGCAGTCGTGAACACCGGGCCAACAATCCTGCGAAAATTTTAAATTATAGGCGTTACTCCCCGAACCGCTTGTTTCATAACAAAGCTCGGTCTTTTCGCCCCACAGGGAAACATCCATGCAGTTTTTACTGACGGGCACCTGCAAATCCTGGCAATAACGCAGATCTTCACCTTCCCTGATCAAGAAGCTGTCGTTTACGTTTTTGCAGTCAGTCACATAGGAGCCGGAAGAATTGAGATTCTTTACGCCTTGCTGGTGCCGGGTGATCTGGGTTTTCCAAAATGCTCTGGCTTTTTCCCGCGCTTCTTTTACGCCTTTTATAGTATCGAGTCTGAACTTCTTTATTTCTTTTTCATATTCTTCTTTGGTGTATCGCTTGTTGAATATGCAATAGGAGGCCTGTCGCAAGTTCGCACAGCCAAAGCAATCATTACAACCCCCGCAGTCCCGACAAAAATACAGATCGCTGGAATCCCAGGACATTATCGTAAAGCAACACCGGTAGCAATTTCTTATCCAAAAACACTCATAACACCTCTCAGAATCCTGCGTGTGAGAATTATCCACACAATCCCGGGATCGGTCCACCACCGTGCCGTACGAACAGTTTTCCGAAATTTGTGAGGCAAACAGGAGGTAGCAGTCTTTCAACTCCGAGGCGTTGGCACAATACTCACTGCGCACCATCGTGGAGACGTTTAGGTTCAAAACCGGCACATCATGGTCAAGCTCGAAAAGCTGTTCCAAAAATGGCCGAGAGAAATCATAATCACGGGCATATTCCACGGCGTCCCAGCTATCGCCGTACCATTCATCTGCTGTGATAACCTTCCGTTTGGCCTCCGGCGGATAGAGAGAAAAAATTTCTTTTCCGGTGAATGCGTCTTCGACTCGAAAAAGCTTTCGCTCATTTCTAAAAGAAAGTCTTCGTTGCGCTCTACAGAGAGGGCAGAATGTCGGCGCTGGAACCTTCATCTTCTCATAAAACAAAAAATCCTCGGTTTCGATGACGAACGAGGATTTGCACTGCGCGCAGACTTTAGTTTCCGCCGTCGTCATATTGGAGCATCTTTTTCTTGATCTCCTGCTTGAGCTCGCTGTCACTGACGCCTTCAAGACGGCACACGATCTGCTCGAGCCGTTTTACGCGATTATGGAGATGGACGCTCAGTATCACAAGATACGCGAGGACAATGACGACCGCAATAATGACCCAAATTGGTACAGATACCATGGCTTTATTATATCAACGGCTCGGGGGTTTGGTCAACACCCGCTGAGGCGGAGCCGCCGCCGGCAGCCGAGCCACTACCCCCGCTTCCCCCACCCGATTTTCCGCCCGTAATAATGCTCTTTTCCTGGGCGCTGCGCAAAATGGTCGCCTCTTCGGCTTGGATGAGCTGCTTGGCGGCGTCGGCGGAAATCGTGTATTTCTCGCGCGACCGGGCGACGATCTTCTCCCGGAACGAGCCATGCGGCGCCGGCAAAACTTTCAACGTTTCCGCCGAGAACGGGTCATAGCTTTCGCCGTCGATCATCATTTTGATATAGAACTCCTGCATGCCGAGGTTGATCATGTCCTTGATATCGAACACCGGCGCCATTTCCGGTTTCAAGTGGACCGCATCCTCACCGCCGACGCGGAAGATGATGATGCTTCCCACATTGCCAAGCACGGCCATCTGCACGCGCGGGATAAGCTGGCCCATGTACTGGTGCGCGACGGTCAGGCACAATCCGTATTTGCGCGCCTCGGACAAGATGTTCTCGAACGTCTCCGTAACGAGATTGTGGAACTCGTCGACGTACAGATAAAAATCATGACGGTCCTTTTCCGGCATCGACGCGCGCGACATACCGGCCTGTTTGATCTTCGTGATGAACATTGCGCCCAAGAACGACGCATTCTCCTCGCCAAGCCGTCCCTTCGACAGGTTGATGAAAATAAGCTTCTTACTGTTCATTAATTCCTCAAGATTGATCTTGTTCTCCTTCTGGCCGAAGATGTTACGCAGGAGCGGGTCGGACAAAAATTGCCCAAGCTTGTTCACGAGCGGGATGATGGCATCCGTGTCGAACTTTTCCGACCAGTCGGCGAACTCGATTGCCCAGAAGCGCTTCACCATATCGTCCTCTATATACTCCACCACCTTCTGGCGATAGTTGCGGTCGGTAAGCATCGAGATCATGCCGCGCATCGTGGCGTGCGGATAGTCGAGCAGCGCGAGCACCGTAAAGCGGAACACGTGCTCCAGGCGCGGCGTCCAGTTGGCGCCGAACTGTTTTTCCATGACCTCGATCAATCCCTGCGCGAGCTGGTGCTTGAATGACGGATCGATGTTCTGCAGCGGATTGAACGACGCCGGATACGCCATATCGGTCGGGTCGATGATGACCACGTCCTCAATGCGATTCTCGGGGATGAAGTCCAAGATGGCATCGATGACGTCGCCGTGCGGATCGAGCAGGCAAAGCCCGTGGCCGTACGCGATATCCTGGCGGATCAGCAATTCCAGCGCCTTCGATTTTCCCACGCCGCTCTTACCGACAATATACAAATGCCGCCGCCGGTCAGCGCGTTTGATGCCAAAAACGAATTTCTTTTCTTCAAGCGCCGCAACGTAGTTCGTGCGGCCAAGGAACGAAACCTCCGCCGGATCGATCTGCCCATAGATCGGCAGCTCCGGCGGCGGCGGCGCGTATTTGATTATCTGTATCTTTCCAAGTTTTGACATGGTCTTATTCTATCACTTCCATCTCTTTAAGGAACGCTTCGTAGTCCTCCATGGTGCGCTGGGCATCCGGCACCGAAACTGCGAACCCCGGGGTATGCACCAGGTCGTTGCGCAAGCGGTGTGCGCGCCACACGCGGTTCATGCTCTTGATATCGTCCTGGTCGAGATTCGAAAGCCGATCGGCAAGATGTTCGCCAGGGATCTGCATCCCTTTGAGTGCCGTATCCACCAACGCATCGGCCTCGATGATCGCAAGCCGCGCCGACTCGGGAGTGCCTATCGCGAACTTGGTCTTGATGGAATGCCAACGCTCCCGCAGAACGATATCATGCATGGTGGGCGTCCGTTTGCCATGGTTTTTGCCACCGTGCTCGCCGGCGTTGAAGTTCGGATGATAATGCCAACCTCTTATCAAGGCGTAAAGAAATCCGAACAAAAGAAGAGCATCGACAACGATGAACAACAGCCTGATGACGTAGTAGATGGTGAAAACATATTCCGGCACGACAAAGGTTTGCATGTTAGCGGTACTTTTCTATATCTTCCTCGTTGCCGTAGATCGGCAAGCCAGCCGGCGCGCCAGCCTTTCTGCTTTCAACACGGCGCATATGAGGCGCGGTGAGGGTCAAATGGGTCGGCGGATGGAAAATCGTAGCGAGCGAGCGAGCGCTCATCAGCATCTCCTTGGAATGTTCCCAGTTCAAAAATTTCGACATGATAAGCTTTCCCATTTCCGTGGTCGGCGCGATCTCACGATGGGCGTAGGACATGATCAAACGATCCTTACGCATCCTTACACGAATATCCGGAAAGACGTAGGGGAAATTCCAAACCCTCGCCCTCGTTGACATCTTATCGTTGCGCCTAAAAGCGTTGAGGTCCATCGCATCATACTGCTTGAACGCTCCGGCAAGACCACGGCGAGCGAACGTATCCTGATAGATCTCCTTCGGCGAAAAATAGACGAATCGGATATTCGTCTCGAACGTGGGAAGTGCAAGATTTTCCTCGATGGCCTTCAAAACATCGGTCTCGCCCGGGGTGCGGGAAAGCGCGCGCGCGAATTCGTTTTCCGGCGCGCCTTCCTTGCCCGCCACCGGAAAGACGGGAAGGATATGGGGAAATTCCATCGTCATTGCCGCGCTCTTCGCAGCCCCCGGCTTCTTTTTTGCACGCAACTTCTCGATGACGTGTTCGCTATGCTCTCGCAAATGGTCCCCTATGGGGAAAAAGTTGATCTGGATCCCCACGACCTCCTCCCGTTTTGTCCTTCCCAAGATCTCAAGCATGAGCGACATAGGGTCATACTGTTTTTCCTCCTCCGGAGACTCGAAATCAAGATAACTTTTGATGGGATATACGTCGTCGCGCACATAAACAAGCTCGCTCCCCCACATGTCATAACCGTTCTTGAACATCTCAGCGGTGTTCTTTGGAAAATACTTTGCGACATAATCATCGACTTCCGCCACCTCAAGGTCGGGATAATAAGAATAAAAAGCCGCCTTGATGATCTCCTGTTGTATGATAGGAAGCCGCATATAAAAATGGATCTCGCCGCCGATGCTTACAATTTCGATGGAATACCAACGCGTCACCTCACCCTCAAGCCAATATTCACTGAAATCACCGGGGGTGTTCCTAAGAGCGTGGAGCGCGATAAAGATCTGCTCCATAGCCGCCGGACTCTTCAGTATCTGCCGAGGCATGCGTAATTCAAAGAACATATATCCAAGCTCGTGCTTATAGACCTCGCGTTTCCAAAAAAGCCACGTTCCCTCAAAGAACGGCCATAAAAGGATCGCCAACCAAAACCACCACGAATAATAGAGAACGACCCCTATGCTTTGCAAAGCTTCATAGAACAGCGCCATTGGATTCATTATACCTAATCAGACAGCAAAACAAAAAGCATATGACTTAAAAGGGCGTCTCGGAGCCGCGTAGGCGGCGAGAGCCGAGGCGGCCGGTCAGCAGACCGGAACGCCGTACCTTTTAAGTCATATGCTTTTTGTTTTGCTGTCTGATTAGGACTCACGAATTCGATATTTGCCGTCGGGAAGACGCTCGAAGAAGTTCTTGTTCTGAAGATTGATCAAAACCGTGTTCGGCTTGAAGAATCGCTGCTTGCTCACGTGAGCCACGACATCCGGTGCCCCAAGCGCACCATGCTTCTTAAGAACGTTTGCGATGACCTCACGCGCGGTGCCCGGTTGATATCCATTTTCCTGTAAGCCATACAATCCCCTGCCAACCAGAACAAAGCGGCCGTCTTTGATAAGTTCGTTATGCACCGTCGGCGCAAGCGCTTCCTCATCGTCAAAACCGGCGCGATTAATATGCTTTGCGATATCTTCAAAATGAAGTGGCGCATCGTTCTTTTTGAGCACCAAGTAGATCTTGTCACGCACTGTACTCGGACTGATCTCCGGCCAATCAATCAAGCCCATATCGCCGTAAGGATTTTTGCGGATATATTTCGAAAGGCCGAGATAATTCTCCGCAAGCGCATTCTGCACTGATTTCGTTTTAAGGAAACTTGCAAGCTGGATCTGATACGATTCCGCGAACACCTTCTCTTTGTGATTCTTCAAGAAGCCGATCCATCCATCAACAAAAGAACGTGCATTCTTAAGGTCTTTGTCGGTAACATAATAGAACGATTCAAAGGCGTCATCCTCGCGATAGAGGTTGAAGCCGCCCGACGCCTCCGCGAGAAAGTCGATGTGGTTTTCCTTGATGCCCGGCGCAAGCGTCGCCGCATAACGCACGACGTCCGCCTTTTTGGACACCCCGCCCTTCGCGACGATGAATTTTTTGATCTTTTCGATCAGCGCCGCTGCCTCTGCACTTTTTTGAATGTTCGTCTTTATGAGCGTTACCGCGCCATTCTCGATCTGCCGAACACGTTCGCGCGTGATATGCATGCGGTCACCGATAGCGGCGAGCGTTTCGCCGTCACCTCCGGCCAAACCAAAACGAGCCGTAACCACTTCTTTTTGACGCGGATTAAGGCTGGCAAGTGCGGTGTTGATGAGCTTCAGTATTGATGCCATATATGTGATTGTTATTGCTTAGATAGTATAACCTATAATAACCTATTTTGCAAGCCCGTGTCAAATCGTGCTGTGGTAAGGCCTAATTCTCCTCCTTTGGGCTCACCACAACGAGCGCCGGGCTCGCGATGAATATCGAGGAATAGATACCCGTCGTAACCCCTACAAGCAGCGTAAGCACGAAGTATTGGAGGTCCGCAGGCCCCACGAAATAGAGTGCCAGGAGCACCAAAATGAGCGTGAGCGAGGTGTTTATGGAGCGCGCAAGCGTCTGGTTGACGCTGTTGTTGATGATGGTCGGGAACGGCACCTTGCCACGCTGGTTCAGCAAATTTTCGCGGATGCGGTCGAACACCACGATGGTGTCATGCACCGAAAAGCCCATGACGACGAGCAATGCGACAATGAAGTTGCTGTCGATCTGAACATTATTGAAATGGCCGAGGAGCGCGAGCATGCCCGCCGGAATCGAGACATCATGGAACAGCGTGAGGAGTGTGATCCAGCCGTACTTCCACGAACTGATGGGGCGCGATGCCTTACGGAATGCGAATGCGATGTAGAGCGAGATGCCGATGAGCACAAGGATGATCGCGATGATAGCGTTATCCAAAACACTGGCACCGACGGACGGACTGATGGATTGGAAGCTCAACTCCGTGAATGACGGCCACGCGGCAGTGAGAGCGGTGAGGTCGGCCTGATGAGCAGTCTCATTGACCGTGCCAAAACGAACGAGGAATGATTGGTTGGTCGGATCGTAGTTCGTCTGGGCGTCGAGGATGTGGAGGTTGTTCACAAACTCAGCCTGGACATCGGCCGAGGAAAGGTTCTGGCCGGGAACGCTAAATTCCCACAAGGTGCCGCCCTTGAACTCGGCGCTCTCCTGGAACCCAAAGACCGCGATGGAAATAAGCGCCGCGCCGACGAGGATGATAGAAAGCGTGAACCAGATTTTTTTATGTCCAACGATGTTATACATGGTGATGTGGTTAGGCGGTTTTATCTTTCTTATCTTTAATGAACAGCCGCAAGAAAAGCCGCGTGGTGGTGATGGCGCTGAACAAGCTGATGAGCGTACCTATAAGGAGTGTGAGTGCAAAGCCGCGGACGAAGCTCGAGGTGAAGAAATAGAGGATGACGGCGGTGATGATCGTGGAAGTATTTGAATCGCGGATGGACGGCCACGCGCGGCGGAAACCTTCTTCTATAGCGGAAGCACGCGGCAATCCCCGTTTGAGCTCCTCTTTGATGCGCTCAAAAATAAGCACGTTGGCATCCACCGCCATGCCGATGGTGAGAATGAAACCGGCGAGACCGGCGAGCGAGAGCGTGATCGGGATCAATTTGAACACGCCAAGCGTGAGCGCGATGTAAATCGTGAGCGCAAGCGCGGCGAAAAGACCGAACAGACGGTAGTAGCAAAGCATGAAAAGCATAACGAGCAGCGTGCCAACGAGACCTGCGAAAGCGACTTTTTTGAGCGAATCCGTGCCGAGCGTCGGGCTGATCGTCTGCTGTGTCACGAGCGTGATCGGTGCCGGAAGCGCGCCTGCGTTGAAGCGGCCGACAAGCGTCTGTGCTGTCGCGACCGTGAAGTTGCCGCTGATCACTGCTTTGCCGCCCGTGATCTCTTCTTGCACCACCGGCGCCTCGATCATCTGGCCATCAAGGAAAATGGCAAGTGGCTTGCCAACATTCGCCGCTGTCATCTCTTGGAATATCTGCGCGCCATCCTTATTGAAGCTGATACTCACCTCTGCCGCATTCGTAGTGGGATTGAACGAGAGCTGCGCGCCGGTGATATACTCGCCCGTCAAATTCGTCTGGATGTATTGCGTGCTCGATCCGACCGTCTGAACCTCTTCGAATTGCAAAAGTGGCGTCTGCCCGATTTCGTTTATTGCATCGCTTAAGTTCTTCACGCCCGCGAGCTCCACGATAAGCTGGGCCTGATTGCCGGATTGCGCGGTGTAGATATCCGGCTCGCTCACGCCGAATAAGTTGACGCGCTTCTCGATGACGTCGCGAAGCCCCGCGATCACCGAGCTTTGGTCGGTGGACGAAACATTCGAAAGGTCGATCTGGTAAACAAGGTGGCTGCCACCAACAAGATCAAGGCCGAGCTTCCACGGTTCCAGTTTCGCGCCGATCCCCTTCGGGTAGACAAAAAACACCGCTGCAATTGCAACGATTACGATAAGCGATAGAAACAGGCCTGGATGGCGCCTCATAGGAAGTTATGATAACAGATTGTTTAAAAAAAGGAAAGGGGGCATGCGCCAACGAGTTGCGCATGCCCCTCCCGAAAAAAACCGCGATGGTTCCCTCATGCCGCCTGCTGTGAGGCCGGCTGCGGGAAGTGATAGTTCTTGGAATGGAAAAAGAACTTGAACATGTCCACAAACGAAGGGTCGACTCGCCCCCAGTGCGCGAGGCAAAGGATGTGGTCGTGCGTGGCCGCGACCTCACGCGCGAACTCCTCGCCCTCGTCATAGACCCTCATCCGGCTGACGACCTGTGGAACATACACGTAGTTGGTTGACTCGCCGGTGGACGTCAGGAGGAGACGAGGAAGCGCAATTTGTTCGTTGACGAAGAACAGGCCGTACTCGCCATTCTCTGAAAAGAGGGCGACATTTTCGGCGGCCGTAAAAGGATCTTCGGCCGCCAAAGCGTCAAGGTTCGCCGAGAATCCTTGGCGAGATCGATATATCGGCGGCACTCCAAATATCTGGGTGCCCTCGACGACGTCGACCCGAAAATCCGGGAGCGGAAATCCTAAACGGTGAAAGTGATCACGGAGGACTCGCAGTCCCCCACGGCTTGGTTCCGTTTCAAACCACATGTAATCCTCCGTCTGTGCCAAACCTAGAAACATCTGGCCGCTGCAATTTTTATACTCCTACGCAAGGAAAGCGTCAACGGGCTCTCTCGGCCGCCGTCAGTAAATCGCTATAAGAAACCGATATAAGATTACTGGGTTTCACGCCGAATAAATCCATATAGTAGCTACACTGCTCCTGCAACTTATCTTTTCCGATCAAACCATCCTTGTCGATCGCCTCTATCTCTATAAAAGCACCGAGGTCCTTGACGGTATCAATATGGAATTTTACGTTGTCGATAAAATAAATCTCGCGTTGCTTATCGACGACCACAAACGCCCCCAATGATTTCATTAAAATTTCTTTAAGCGATGAACCGGGGTCGTTTTTGAGCAGGACAACCTTAGACTGTTTCGGCCCTTCCTTATCTTCCCGCTCATAAAAAATAAGGTGGTTTTCTATATTTCCCTCCCGCAACTTCAGCCGCCCGTTAGTGACCTTGAAATAGGTGTCTACTTGATGGTCGATGCCTTTAAAATCCGCGTGTTTTGATCTAAGAACTTTTCTCACCGCATCCTGGTCTTCGCAGCGTGCCTTTATTTCAACGTTCAAGTGTCCCATGGTTCTTTCGTATAATAGCGCAACTCAATTTAATTCCCGCTAACGTGCGGCGGCGCCGTGATAATGACCACGCGCAATTTTCCCGAAATGCTGTGGGCGGTTCCCTTCGGGATCGAAACGACATCCAGCGGCACCACTTCAAATTTATTATCACCTGCGATAACAATGCCGCTGCCTTCAAGAACAAAATAAACACGGTCGCTTAACTTATTCACGTGGGTCCCGTGATCACCGTCAACGTCGGCGATAACCAGATCGAATGGCGCGTCTTGTTCGGTAAAGAGATCCTTAATGACCATCGACGCGTCAACGCGCCGCTCGGGCGAATCTGCAAATGAATATTTCTTGACGTGTTCCATTCGTGGGCGTGTTATAAGCAGCTTATTTCTTCGCTGATTTCACCGTGATCCGCGAAGCTCCCCTCATGGAAGATGAGAAAACTTTGAATGTTGATTTTGTTTTATAAGGCGTTGATATATTTCCGCGTGAGTGAGCCGAAGTAGCCGATGGCGGGCTTGATGCCAACCTTGTTCTGAAATTCAATGAGGGCGTTCTGCGTGAGTGAGCCGAAATAATTTGTCGTGCCATAAGCCGCCAGCTTCCGCGCGGCAGAACCGGAGTTTTGGGAGATGAGGAACAGTTGGAGTTGCTTCACGTCGTTGCCAGTGTTCCGAAGAGAGAGGTTGCGAGTAAAGACGAACGAAGCCGTTGATGAAGCTTGGCTCTCCAATGCTTTGAGTTGGGCTTCGAGAGATGCGAGGAGATTTTCCATTTGAGCTATGTTCATGCCCGACGTGGAAATCGTCGTCAACGTAGAAGGAGCCACAAGATTAATGCTTGCTTGGGCGTTGCCTACAATGCTCCCCGATACGGCGCGATATTGCACGAAAACGGTTTGTTCACCCGTGCTTGTTGCAAGCGTCCACGGCATTGATGTTACATATGGAATCCATGTCGAGCTTGCAAAGTTTGATGTGTTCGAGAGTTCCATCGTGTATGCGCCCGTGCCATAGAGCGAGAGTGTAACGCTCGAAGAAGTCGTGGTCGTAGCTACGCCATTATCTATTGAAATGTCATAAGCGGAACCACCGCCGCCCGTCGCAACGACAACGCCGGGGGTGGCCGAGGGAGGGGTAACGGTTGGAGTAACCACCGCAAACGAGGAGAGGTTCGAGGTCGTAAACGAACAGATGCCGTTCGTAATGAGACAGGTCGTGAGTTGCGTCCATGTTATCCCCCCGTCCTCGCTTTGATAAACCGGAAGCGTTTGACCGTTGTAGGACGGATCAACCGAAATGGTGATGGTGACGAGTTGATTGAGAGCAATAGAGGAGGAAGTGAGGCCATATTGAACAGTGCCGAGAACGCCGGAGTTCGACGGAAGATTGTCGGTCGTAACCGTCGTTGTTGCGACGATCGTCGTGAAATCGGAAGTTGATGCTGTCGTCATAATCGTCCCTGACGGGATGCTTACGGTTGATGCGCCGATCGAAACCTGAACGGAGTCGTTGAATGTGATGGCCGTTGTCGAAGCGACGCTCGATGCGGTCGAAGTGACGATGCCCGATGAGACAAGTGTTTGGACGGAATTTCCCGAAGGCATCGCGTAGTACGGGAAGGATACGGTCGCGCTTGCTGGCGATGAGACATTCCCCGATCCGTCCTTCACCCACGCATAGAGGGTGCGCGAACTGCCCGCTTGTTGAAAGGCGTATGAGACAGGGACGGTGCTCGTCCATCCTAAAGTAGTCGACGAAGGGGTTGTCGATGATTCATTGAAGAAATATCCCGCAACCGTCTCGCCAGTGGTAAATGACGTGATTGGAACGATGAGCGAAGTCGATGTGGCGGAAAGGGAGAAGGAAGTGATGGCCAATACATTGGTGGTCGCAAAGTTTGCGGTCACACTAATGGCACCGGTCACGTTAGAGTCGGTGCGCGGATTGGTGGTCGAGGCATCGCTCCAATCAACGAAGTGGTAACCGGTCGCGGGCGATGCGGTCA
>Ga0182030_10000597_pt1 | contig 69273 bp, 41 predicted proteins | sample 812S3MmetaG_FD_121299 | JGI IMG/M metagenome (GOLD analysis project Ga0182030, IMG submission 121299) | Permafrost microbial communities from Stordalen Mire, Sweden - 812S3M metaG (Illumina Assembly) | ecosystem: Environmental > Terrestrial > Soil > Wetlands > Permafrost | place: Sweden...
CGCCCGTACTTCTCGAACCCCGTCTGCGCCGCCAGAGTTTGTTGTCGCATCCGCCTTTTCACCTCGACTTACACAGTATCCGCTCAGCCTGTGGATCAGTGAGTTCTTCAGAGGTTCCTTAGGTCATCCAGCGAGCCGAAACCGCAGAATTGGCTATCGGTGTGCTTGTGCCGAGCGCCTCGACCCGAATGTGAATACGGACAATGCTATATATAAAGTCATGGGTCTCATAAGTTATCCAGATCAACTCGAACCTGAGAATCAGGAGGTTGAGATTCGGCGATTCATGAAGTTCGACAGGTTCAACGATCTGATTACCAGCAGCGAGGTTTATTTTTGTCGCTCCGATCTTTTCGAGAATGACAAGCGCGAGGGTTTGCCGCCCGAAGAACTTCTCGCGATGTTGGGCCTCCATCCTCTTGACGTGAACGACAGGCGAACGCTGGCTCACACTATGGGTACGCTTGCACAGAATCGGGAATCGTTTTACGTGAGTTGCTGGCATCTGTTTCGCGAAGAAACGTTGAAAATGTGGCAGGAATACGGCAAAAAGGGCGTTGCGATTTGCTCGCGGTATTCGTTGCTGAAATCTGCTCTCAGCAAGTTCAGCGACCAAGCTTATATCGGTCTAGTCCGATATGGAGCGCGGCATCTCGTAAGGCGGCAACTTGAAGGACACGGCTGGAACCTTTTCAGATTGATTACCACAAAGAGAGTTGAATTTGCACAGGAGCGCGAAGTGCGAGCATTCCTGTGGCTTCCGCAATATCTTGGCGATGATCGTCATATTGACGATCAAAATAGAGTCTACCCCTACCCGCTCACGCCTCCTTCGCCGCACGTTCCCAACGGTCTCAGGCGGAAAGTGAATTTGCAGGCTCTTCTCACGAAGATAGTCGTATCGCCTTGGGCATCTCCGACGACGATCAATGAAATCACTCGGCTGGTAACAGATAACGCGCTGGACATTGCAATCGAGCACTCCGAACTAACGCAGCATCTCCAACTGCTTCCGTAAGGGTATTCGCAGAAATCCGCAATCGAAGCAGGAATTCAGGCTGGACGACAGAAGATCGACGCGGGATTCGAGCGAGGATCGGTAGCGTGAACGGATGAACGTCCCGCCTCGCAAGCCACGTGCACTGGATCAAGCTGACATTGAAACGGAACTCGGATGCGTCTGAATCTCATGTGTCTATTTGTGCCTACAATGGGGCAGTGGACGGGGGCGAAATTTCCCATTTCTACTGAGATTTCGTTTTCGACCAATGTCCCTCAACCGCTTGACAGGCTTGCGTTTTCACAGTATTGATGGAAGAAGTCACAAGCATCACAGAGACTCCCGGTAGCGCTACCAACAAGTCTTTAGTGCAGAGAAATTCGCCTCCATTGTCCTGAAAATCGCGAGAAATGGGCGCAATTCTGTAGTTCTTCCTTTCAAACCGGACCGGAGAAAGTCTTGCCCTCAACCCCTCAGCCCAGCTTTCGGGCCATTTTCTCTGGAGGCAGACACGTACTCCGGTTTCAACGGTTGCGATAGGCGAATGCATTGCGATCACAAGTCGATGATCTGGCGAAAGCGCCCTTGACTCTTGTCTGCCTTCGGAAACGCCGGCGCTTACTACATGGGCTTGATCTTTAGATCCGGTGAAACTTCCTGCAAGCCGACTTCGTGCCAGCGTCGACTCGCCATGCGGTCTGCTTTCTTCAAGAGCAGAATCTCAAACGACTGTCTGTCGAGTTAAGACGGGCGTTGGCGTAGCGTCATAAAGACCGGAGCGCGAGTCCTTCCCAACCGCGCTCCGGCACCACAGCCAGGAGACCGGCTGCGGTGATTGTTTAACTTATAAACGGCGCGGCCCACCCCCTCCCCCAAGTTGGTGAGTCGGCGCCGATTTGCCGGACGAGGGCTCTTTATTTGCCTGTTCCAGCAAGTTGTACGGTCTGTGTGCCTGCGCCGTCCTTGATGGACAGGGTCGCGGAGCGAGCGCCGGTTGCGGTCGGTTTGAAGTCGACCGTGATGGTGCAATCCCAACCCGCTTTGCGGCTGGTTCCGCAGGTCGACTTCGCGCTGAAGTCGCCCACGTCCGTGCCGCCCAGCGTGACGCTGGTGATCGCCAGAGTCGTTTTCTGGTTGTTGGTGAGGATCACCGTCTCCGCCTTCTTCGCGCCCACCGTGACCGATCCATAGTTCACGTTGAGCGGAGAAACGCTGACCGGCTGCGTGGAGTTGAACATGATGCTGACGAACGTGTTGGTGCCCTTGTTGAGCAACGCCACATCGGGCATGCCATCGCCATTGAAGTCCGCAACCGCCGCGCTGACGACACCCGTGCCCGTGTAATAGAACTCCGTCGGGGTGAACGTGCCGTTGCCATTGCCCTGAAGTACGGTGGGGCCGAGCTCAAAGTTGCCCGCGCTGTAGGGGATGATTACATCGAGGTTCCCATCTCCGTTTAAGTCCGCCGCAATGGGTGCATTACTGTTGCCCCCCGCGCCCACGCAATTGATTGCGCCAGCGGTGAACGTACCGTCACCCTTTCCCTGAAGAAATTGAGAGCCAGAACCGCAGTTGGGTATGCCAGTGATCGCGGCCAGCAAGTCCGGCTTTCCGTCCTTGTTGAAGTCCCCAGCGACGGCCGCATTCACGTAGTACGTCGTCTGGGTTTCGATGGGCGTGCCGAAGGTTCCGTTGCCATTTCCGGGCAGCACCCAGACGGTGGCATAGGCTCCCCTGGATGTCAACGCGATGTCCATCTTGCCGTCACCGTTGAAGTCGGCAAACGTCAACGACTCCTGGTAATACAGATTGGTGACTGCGGGAACCAGCGGCTCCGTGGTGAAAGTTCCGTTGCCTTTGTTGAGCAACACACTGAGGGTGCCATCGGAGTTTGCGGTGACGATGTCGAGCTTGCCATCGCCGTTCACGTCCACCAGATAGACTTGCAGTTCCTGAGCAGACGCTCCGGTGGGGTAGTAGACGGCCTTCTTGAAATGTCCCGTCCCCAAACCCTCTAAAACGGCCACGGTTTGATTCTGGCAGCCTGCGTATGGGGCGTCCTGCAACGTGACAACCAGATCGGCTTTACCGTCGCCGTTCACATCGCCGGCGGCAACCCACTCGGCGGAGTTGTTCGCGCAAGTGCCGGGAGTGATCAGCGTCGTCGCTCCCAGCGCTCCGTGCGAGCTGCCCAGGTTGATGCCGATCTTCGAGCTATCGCCTACAATCGCCTGCGCGATATCGGGAAAGCCGTCCCCATTAAAATCGGCGGTCGCGATGTTATTTGCAGCGAGCGAGCTTGAAGCCTGCAACTGTGCGGTCTTGAAAGTTCCATCGCCGCGGCCCAGGGACACGGTGTTGGTAAAGAAGCCGTCGGTATCCAACACATCGAGCGTGCCATCACCGTTGAAATCGCCCAGCGCGACGAGAAAATTGCTGCAATCGTTGCAGCTTTGGAGCGGGTACGCCGGCCCCGTGGTGAAGGTACCTTTGCCGGTTCCGTAAAACGTGTAAACGTCGCCGAACCCATCGGGAACAACGATATCCAGCTTCTTGTCGTTGTTGATGTCCGCCAGCACGATGTTGTCGGTGGGGTAAAGAGGAACGGTGCCGACCGTTCCATTGACCTTGAATGTGCCGTTGCCTTGATTCAGATAGACAATCGCGGTGACGCTACTGCTGCCGACGACCACGTCCGGTTTCTTGTCACCGTTCACGTCACCGATGGCGATGCTGCCGCTGGCATAAACGCCGGAGATAGCCACGGGGTAGTATGCGGGCGTCCCAAATGTGCCATTGCCGTTGCCGAACAGAATGGTCATCCCGCCGCCCACTGTATCGGACGATTGGACTGCGATATCGGGCTTGCCATCGCCATTCACATCGCCGACGGCCAGTGATTGGCAGTTGCCAATGGCGTCCGTGCAAACTGTGGTGTTGGCAATTGGCGCCTGGAAAGTGCCATCCCCATTGCCGAGGAACACGAACACACCGTTGTAGGGAGTCATGGCGACGATATCGATTTTGCCGTCGCCGTTCACATCCACCGCGACCAGGCCGTTCGGGCCGGGATTGGCATTGCTGCTGCTCGGCGCTGCATAGGTCGCGTTGTAAGTAAGACTCCCGGTGCCATTGCCGAGAAAGATGTGAAGTTCAGAGTTGCCCGTATTAGAGTTGAGCGCCCATACGGCAACGTCGAGCAGGTGGCTACTAGTGAAGTCGCCCACGGCGACCGCTTCCGAAAATATACCGGTGGCAGATATATTGAGCGAGATGGGTGTCTGGAACGTACCGTCGCCCTTGCCCAGGATCACGTTGAGATTGGTGCCGTCGAGCGTGAGGACATCGAGCTTGCCGTCGCCGTTGAAATCTCCCGTGGTGGCGGCGGTCACAGAGTTGTCGCAGGGGTAGGTACCGCAATAGGCAGCAGTAAAGGTGGCGGGCGCCGGGAAAGCGATGGGATAGGTTTGGGCCTGCGCCGGAACAGCAACTGCGATGAATATTACGCCGGCAATGAGCATGGTTAGCGAAACGGCCATCGTGCCCGAGGATGTTTTCTGAAGATGATTCAACTTCACGGTTTCTCTCCTGAAATGAAATGAGTTTTAGGTCTTTGTGTTTGAGGGGGACCTTGTCCGTTGAAATCTGAGTTCCCTAACTTTGTGCAGGTGACGTGATGGCCGCCGCAAACAGCAGACCGGCAAGAACCGCGGTCGGGCTGCTCTGATGAGCTTGAAGAGAAAAACACTTCATTGTTGTTGTCTCCTGGGAAATATGTTTGGCGCTGCGAACTGCCGTGCGGAGGATCTGTGCCCCCCACATCTGGTGCCGACTTTGACTTGGGTTTGCGCCGCGGTCAATGCTCCACAGGCCACGCGCGTGAAGAATGGAAGCGACGAGCTAAAGGACTAATTTATCTTTCACTTACGAAAAATTATTGTCTGGCGCTGTATGGCCCGGAAGTGCTAGTCCGCAGGCCTTTGTCGCGATGGTAGACTGAACCATCTTCAGCCTGCGACCGCCATATGAGTTTGTCCAGCATTCCTCTACCCAGCGAGCTCCAGCCGGTGGTCCGCTTTGGTCTGTTTGAGGCTGACTTGCGCGCCGGCGAACTCCGCAAGAGTGGTGTGAAGGTCAAGATTCAGGATCTGCCGTTTCGCGCTCTCACTCTTTTGCTTAGCCGTCCCAACGAAGTGATTTCGCGGAAGGATTTTCGGCAATACCTGTGGCCGCAGGATGTTTTCGTCGACTTCGACCGCGGCATCAGCAGCGCCATCAAGCGCCTGCGCGATGCTCTCGGCGACTCGCCCGAGAATCCTATCTTTATTGAAACCATCGACCGCCGCGGCTATCGCTGGATTGGGCCCGTCCATCTACCTGAACCTTTTTCGGATGAAATGCAAGAGAAGGAATCGCCGGAAAAACCAGCAACTCCGGCGGCGGCGCCGCTGGGGGCAGAACATTCTCCGTGGCGGTGGAAAAAAATGGTTTTTGCACTCCCGGTGCTAGCGATACTTTTCGGGCTGTGGCTCTTCCGTCCAGGCTTTCGGGAGGCCAAGATGAACCCAAAATCCGTTTCAGCTAGTGCCCAAGGGCCGCATCAACCCGCCAATCGTGAGGCCGAGGAGCTTTACCTGAAAGGCCGCTTCTATTGGAACAAGCGCACGCCTGACAGTCTGAATCAGGCTTTGGAGGCCTTCACCCAGGCGATTGCGCACGATCCTAATTATTCGGACGCCTACGTCGGGCTCGCCGACTCCTACAACCTGCTGCGAGAGTTCTCCGCGATGCCGGGGAATGAGGCCTATTTCCAAGCGTTTGCCGCTGCGAAAAAGGCGGTTGAGTTGGATCAGCAGTCTTCGGAGGCGCATGCTTCGCTGGCGTTCGTGACATTTTTTGGAATGTGGGACGCCGCCGATGCCGAGAAGGAGTTCCGCCGGGCCATCCAACTGGATCCGAATAACGCCAAAGCCCACCACTGGTACGCGACGTTTTTGAATACGAATCGCCAAGATGAGGCCTTGGCCGAGATTGACCTTGCCCGCAAACTTATGCCGGACTCGTCTTCCATTCTTGCCGACAAGGGCGTGCTTTTATGGGATGCGGGACATCGCGAAGAGGCACTACGATTGCTGCAACAACTGGAGACGACCGAGCCCGATTTTGTTTCCCCCCACCGTTATTTGAGGATGGCCTATTTAGACACTGGCGATTATTCCAATTACATCGCTGAGTTGAAAAAAGAAGCGCTGCTGACCCACGATGCGGCACTATCAGCGGTCGCCGAGGCAGCCGCGAAAGGCTTCGCCCAGAGTGGCGAACGCGGCTTGCTCCAAGCGGAATTTTCGGAGCAGATGAAGCTTTATGAACAACGCAAGTTGTCGCCATATTTTCTGGCGCAGACCGAAGCTCGGCTGGGCAACAGGCGCGAAGCACTGAGGCACCTGACAATCTGCGTCGAATCGCACGACGAACTGATGCTGGATCTTCCCAATGACCAGAGTTTCGCCAGCCTTCACGGCGACGCGGCCTTTGAGCAACTACTGGGCAAAGCTGGTCTACCGCGAATCAACTGAAATTGGCCCCATCCTCAGCCAGATCTTCCGACCGGCGGTTCAGGATCAAGCGTCGGCAGCGGGAACGAAAAGCCGAGATTTCACGACCCGCCTTGAGATTTATGCTTGACCGAAAGTGCGGATCGCCGATACCCATCGTCGTTTCAAAGAGCATTCTCGCACGCGACCCCAACCGCCACCTTGGCTACAGCATGCTTGACACCGGCTACGACCGCGGAAGTTGCTGGGATGATTGGCGGGCGGCTGATGCAAATGATCGCCTGCCGTTCTGTCGTTCCTCAACTGAACCGGAAAGAAAATCCAGAATCGCCGGAAAGGCGCGCGAAATTTTGGCTAGCTGACGCCGAGGCAGAAAACGATCGACTGGAAAGCTCGGATTCCGAATTGCGGCCCGATTGCCGCGAGTCTCAGGTGCGTTTGACAACCTAACTTGGCGCACGCATGGGCCAAATCAGAATAGCGAAATCAGTCTCAGGTCAATACAGTCTGATTTCTCCGCACTTCCGACTGTTTAGTAAGGCAAGCAGTCAAAGGGCAAAGCAATTCGAGCGCGAGCACCATTCCGGTGACCACGTTCAGCCGCAGAATCGCATTGTCTTCGCTTCCAGTTTGCGAATGGACGACGAATCAAAACCGGACTAATGGCAAGAGTCCTTGAGAGGAGGTTTTGGTGCGTTATTCTCTGCTGAGGATTTGCTATTTGCAACTTACGGATACGTCGAGGCTTAGCGTTTCAAAATCGGACCGACGGTTCGATTCCCGATCTCTCTACCACACAGTCTACAGTGCGGAGAAATCCGCCAGCGTTGCCCTCAAAATCCCGAAAAATGCCCGCGATTACGCGGTTCTTGCTTTCAAACCGGACCAGAGAAAATCTCGCTCTCAACTTCTCAGCTCAGCTTTCGGGCCATTTTCTCTGGAGGGCAGACACGCACTCCGGTTTCAACGGCTGCGAGAGGCGAATGCATTGGGATCAAAAAACGATGATGTCGCGAAAGCAGCTTGACTTTTGTTCGCCTTTGGAAACACCCAACGCTTGCGGCTCCCGACTATTTTGTTAAGCAAGATGCTCGAATCGATATGTTGCTACCGATTGCGCACTTCCATTTGCACCGGCCGCGAAAGTGAATTCACCTCCGGGTCGTAGTATTTATAGACTCGCGACTTGAAGGTCCGAGCACGAATTGGATATTTGGCGCGCAGGCGATACTTGAAAGTAACCTTATCTCTCGGAGCAAGAGAGTCGAAATAGAGGAGCGCTTGCGTCGCGGTAAGACTGAACTTCGAAAGGTGGCCACTCTTGCGACCTGTGCTACCCGATTGATAGTCCTGCAAATCCTCGCTGAGTAACTCAAAGCCGGGTGGGATTCCGAGGTCAACCATGATCATGTTGGCGACCTTGTCTAAGTTGTTTTTCACAATCACGCTTACGGTGGCAATGTCGTCTTGCGCCAGGCTTGTGCGATCGTAGGCAACATCAATGGAGAGCGGCTCGCCAGCGGGCTTTTCATCCCAAGGCAAGTAGTAGCTCCCCACGATCTGATAGGCAAGACTTCCCTTTCCCTCAAACTGCAGGGCAACCGTCGAAGCGCGGTGGGCGTCAACGTCCTTGAACACGAATTGATGGAGAAGATCGTTATTCTGAGGCGTGAGCTCCAGCTTTTCCACGGACTTCCCATTGAGTAGAACGGCGACTGTCCCGCGCACGTCGGCAGTTCCCTTTTCTGACGCGGTCAAAAGAGCGCGCAAAGCCATGATCGTCGCTTGCGTCGTGCCCCAGGTTCCATAGGCATCCTTCTTCGACGCGATATAGTTGAGAGCCTTACGTGCCGTCTCCGATGCCTCGCCCGATTGGAGCAGCGCCTGCACGGCGAGGCCGGTTGTCTCCACGCTAGCGCTTTGACCAGTGGCGTATACACTCGTCTCTTCGGCATTCCACCAAACCTGGTCGCCCTTCTCGGTGCGCGCGTCCAGCAGCATTTGAACGGCCTGGCGAGTGAACTCGCGGTCGGTTCGGTAATCCGCCGCAAAGTTGGCGACGACTGCAAGTGTGTACGTATCGACTTTCGCCGTCCTGTGCTTTTCAACAAATTGTTTCGCCTTTTCGACAGCCGGCCCCTGGTAGCCAGTGGTTCGGAGCGACCAAGCAATGTAGGCAGTGATTCGCAACACGTCTGAGTTATAGCGATTGGTCGGGCCTTCATTGATAAATTGTGTGTCTGGCTTCCAACTTCCATCTCCCTGCTGCTGGCTCGCCAGCCACTCCTGCGTTCTTGAGATCAGCTTGGGGTCTACGTCGTAGACTCTCGACATGTCGTAGAACTCCATTAGGCCGTAAGCAGTGAGAATCTTGTTAGCGGGCGCATTGCCGAACCATGAGAAGCCACCTCCTGGGACCTCGAAAGTCAGCAGCCGCTGGTAGCCGTTCGCAATGAATCCCTCCGCTTTTGCGTGTACCTCGGGAGTTAGTTTCTTTGTGCGCTTCATATAATCAAGCGCCAGCACGTTCGGATACGTGCTCGACGATGTTTGTTCGAAACAGCCGTTGGGCATGCGCAGAATGGCATCCATCCCTTCCACCACCTGGCTCATGGGGCCGGGATAGAGCCGCAGAAAGATCTTGCTGGCCTCGGGAATAGAGTTGGGTGGGAAGTTGATCTCGTGCTGCACGGTATTTTCGAGGCGGCCGTTAAAGACTGCATTTTGCTCGCGTCCATTGGGGATCACTTCGATTTCCCGTACGACAATATCGGCGCGATCGGCGTGGCCCTGCATGTGAGCCGAAAGTGTGAGTTTGAACTTGCCGATTCGTTTGGCTTCCAGCGTGAACTGGGAGTTGCCGACACGTGCCGACTCGACTGCGACGGATTTCTCAGCGGAGTCATCGACGAGCGAGAACCAATCAGCGGCTTGAAGATTGAGATTCACATTCCCGCGGGAATTCGAGTAGTTGTAAATGGCCACTGGAATCGAAACGCGATCACCTTGAGTAAGCGTAACGGGCAAATCGAGGTCAACGAAGAAATCCTGGAACACTTTCAGGCTGGATCTGGACGTGCCGAGCGCTCCCTGCGGCGTGGATGCGATCATCGCCATCCGCCACGTAGTGATGGAGTCAGCCATTGGAATTTCGATGCTGGCGCGACCGTCCTTGTCGGTAATGATTTCGGGGTTGATGTAGAGCGCCTCGGGGAAGTAGGAGCGAACGTGCGTGGCAGGCGCAGAACTATCTTTGGCCAGGACTGCGCCGCTGAGCGCTTTGAGCTCGGCAACATTGCGCGTCATGAGCGGCAGATCCCTAACCGAGCCAGCCCTGAAAGCGCCGCCACTCACCCCGCCAGCTACGCCGGTAGTGATGGTCTGAGAGAGTGCCGCGTCCTCAGTCTGGACGAGCTGCGCGCCTGCCTCCACGGTAACTTGCTCCGTCGCTTGACCAAGGGGCAGTTTCGAGGAGAGCACAGCACGATCCCGCGCCTGCAGAGTAAGTCTCTGCATAACGGTCTTGAACCCAGCGGCGGCCACTTTGACTTCGTATTCGCCGGCAGGCAGACCGGACAGACTGAATTGCCCGGTGGCGTCTGTTCTGGTGGTGCGGGTTCCTCCGGTGGAGATGTCCCGTAACTCAACTTTGGCTGCGGCCATGACCGCTCCGGTGGAATCAGTTACGGTTCCGACGATCTCCGCCAGACCATTGAACGGTCCGCGATTATGTTCGATATTGAGCTCGATACCGCCTGGTTGTGGCCGTTCTTCCGATTTTTTATGTTCAAGCCACAAATAAGCTTGCAGGTCATCGCCAGAGTTCCATATCCGATCCGGGCCTGCGCTGCGCAACACATAATATTGTTTTGTTGAATCCCACGGCACTGGCTCCAGCGTGAGGCTCGTGCCCCAGGCATCACGAAACTTGGCCCCTCGCACCTCTGCGAGCTTTGCATAAAGATGAGTGGGATCACCCTCGTCCGGATTTTTCATATAGGCGCGGTCGAGATCTGCTGCCAGCTGAAACGCCTGCTCTTGAAAGCGTGCCTGGTATCGTGCCATATATTCGACGTACTTCGTCATCGGCACATCCCCGCCGATTTTCGTTTCAAACTTATTCGGGGTTACGATCTCCGTTGCCGAGAACAAGGCTCGCGCACCCCGGTCGTGTTGTTCGACCTGCGATCTCTCGGCCGGTTCGACAATTTCCGGCATGCCAATGGAGTGGATTTCGTAGCGTGGCTTCATCACCTCCTGCTCAAGATAGAAGAAGACTTTGGCAAAGCCGGGCTGTTTTTCCGCAAGCGCAAACACGGCCTCATCCACCACCTGCAAACCAAGCGCAGCATGAACACCTTCGCCATGCGAGTTGGTTACACGAAACCTGATGCGGGCGTCGCTGCCGGGTTTGTAAACGGCGGCATCAGCGGCGGTTTCGATTTTCAGTTCGTTGGCCGGCTGCACAAAGATCAGTCGATGATTGCCAACCGGCTCAGCGTTCCGGCCGAAGAGATACGCGCTGATATCCACCGTTCCAGCCATTTCAGGGGAAGCCGTCAGCGATAGTTCCGCTTCGCCATTTTCCAGATCGAGATCGCGCGTCAAAACGGTCTGGCCTTCTTTTACGATGTCCAGATATGCCGCGCCGCGGGCTTTGGTTGAAAACACCTTGAGTTGGATCTGCTCGCCAGCACGATAGACGGCGCGCTCGGTGCGAAGAAGAATTTGCTCCTCACCGGCACGGGCCTCTAATTCCACTTGGCTCGATGCCCGATCTCCTTCCTGATCCCTGGCTTCAATCTGCAACGCATCTTTGCCTTCCTTTGCCTTGATGGCGATTATGGCAATCCCTCCGTCATCGGTCGAGGCATGTTGATCCCCATTCACTGAGGATCGGACCATCAAGTCGGCCTTCGCGGGAGTTCCGTCAGGGTACGAAGTCAGAATGAACACTTGGTTCTCTAAATTGGGCACGAGGGTTCCACACTCGGGAATCGCAGTAATCAGGAGGGGCGAGTCGCTAACCGTGATGGGCTGACCGCGAGTCTCCGAATGACCGGCGGAGTCTTTCACAGTGGTCTCAATCAACACGCGAGCAGCACTGTCATGAAGAGGCCGTCCGGCAAAGTATTTTGGCAACGTCAGGTCGAAATGATAGGAGCCCTCAGAGTTCGTTTTTCCTTTGGCCGAGGCGACCTCAAACACTGTGACATCCATCGCCGAAGCTTTCACGGTTAGTTCCGCGTTATCGACCGGCTTTCCAAAGAAATAATTGGCGCGCACGGTTCCGCTAACGTGGTCGCCAGGTTGATAGCCGCGCTTGTGCTTCTTGCCGTTTTCGCTGAATTCGACTGCCACCTTGAATTTTGGAAGGACGTAGCGTTCCACATTCAGCGCGATCTCCGCAGTATTGGTTGGCGCGTTGGCGTCGCCCATCAACGCGCGCAAATGATACGTTCCCAGGTTGACCTCGTCGGCTAGCCCAAATTCAGCCGAGGCCACTCCGAACTCGTCGGTTGTAGTCGCTTTCTTGAACACTTTGTTACCGCGCGAATCCTCGAGTTCAAATGTGAGGGGGCGCTTCGCTGACGCCGCATGATCGGCGCGGTCAAGCGCAAGCGCGCGGACATGGATCGTTTGGCCGGGCTGGTAAAGTGGCTTCTCGGAAGTGAGTAAAATTGAGACTTTGTCTTCGAGGCGAACGTCCTGCGTAAACTCGGTCGACCCGATCGGCGTATCGGCGATATAGCGCAACTTATAGTTTCCGACCATCCCCACAGGAAAGCGGAATTGCGCCTCCATAGTTCCGCGACGATTCAAACGACCCGAGAAAAGAGGGCGGCGTTTGTCCTCCGCCGGTTTGTCGTCTGCGCCCAGAAATTGGATTTCAACGGAACCTCGACCGGGAATAACCACATCGTTGGAATCCGTAACAATTACTCGCACCGCGGCCTCAGCGCCCGCGATATAAGTCTGCTGTCCCAAAATATGAATTACCGGCCTGCTCAGAATCTGGGAGATAGATTCTGTTCCTTCTAGATCAGGCTTCTTTGCGTCGTCATATTCGAAACGGTACCGGACCCGATGCCACACTAGATCGTCAATGGCCAGAGACTTCTCCAGCCTTACCTCACTCCGCAACTCCCCGTCACGGCGGGTAATTTCTTTCCGCTGCTCTGTGTGTCCGACGGCTTGATCTTCCGGATTCAGGACCTCCACGGTGAATCGTCCTGCTCCTGCTTGCAGAGCTTGGTAAGGAACCGTTAGCCGCAAAATGCCTTGCGAATAGGTTGCAACAGGGGAGGACACAGGAGACGCCGCCTGAAACGAATCGTGGGAAACGAAACCGAACATTGTGAAAAATACAACAATAAGCAGAAGTGTGAATCTGACCAGCGTCTTGTGCCATTTGCCATAAACCCTTTTGCCATAAATCATGGAGTCCTCCGGGACACTTCCAAAAGTGCCGATACTGCGAGAGCCTGAACCGACGAGGCATGATGCGTCCCCCTCGCGGCAAACGGCGGACGGCCCGCTTTGTTCGTTCAATCGGAGTTCGCGCTTGATTGGGAATTTTGCAGAATATTTTTTGAAGGCTTTTTGGAAGTTACCGCTGATGCCAGTGCGCCCCGTCTTTGCTGGTCCAAACAGTGCCGGCGTCCGTAGTCAACTGGAAGACTGCCACGTCGTTTGCCTGCCCCGATGTTTCGTCCTCAGGCCTCGGCGAAACTTCACTCTCATATGCTGGCGTTAACTCTACGCGGACTGCCTTGCCCGTCCATTGCGGAGTGATCTTTTTCCACTTCTTGCCCCTATTGCGGCTCATGAAGAGATTGCCAGTGGTATCGAGAGAAAGAGACCGCTTGCCGTGCGACACCGACTGGCCGTCGCCGTTCCCGCCAAAGACGCGGGTATACACGTTCTGAGAAAGAACGTTGCCGGTCCAGACGCGGCTATCCACGTTCTGCGAGAGAGCCGCATCCTCAGTTTGGACCGCCTGCGTGCCTGCCTCCACCGTCACCTGTTCTGTCGTTGCCCCCAGCTCAAGCATTGGCTGCAACATGGCAAGTTGGCTCGGATTCAACTGGAACGATTCTTTGAGTGTCTTGAAGCCGCGTGCCGTCGCTATCAGCTCGTACTGCCCAGCTGGTAGTTCTGTCAGGTGGAAGCTACCATCCGCGCTTGTCGTTGTCTGTCGCGTCTTGCCGGCCGCATCGCGCAAAGATACACTCGCCCCCGAGACGATGGCGCCGCTTGGGTCCGTGATGCGTCCGGAAACTCCGGCGAGCGCCTCGGCTTGCCCGCTCTGCGCAATCTCCAATTGAGGCAGGGTTCTTTCCTTGGCCAAGCTATTTTGTGATGCTGCGGCCTTTGTGTCTGCCGCCGTCGAGGGTTGATCGAGATCGGTGACATTCCGTCCATTCAGCGGCAAATTGAATACGGTCCCGCCAAAGACAGCGCCCGCCGCACCCCCCCCATGGCCGACCGGGACGGTGACAGAAGGAGCAGCCGCCGTTGTTTGCGGGGCCTCGACGTTCGCGGCTATTTGATCGCTCTTTGATTTGGGCAGATTCAGGCCACCTGCGACGCGGTTTTCTTGCCGAGAGAGGTCGGTTGCCGCGTGCGGCACGAAACTGTTCTTTGGTCCTTCGGATGGCGCAACCCTCTCCGAGTCGGTAGTGGGTGCCACCGTCGTTTGCGGGAGTTGGACCTCGGGTTTTCTTAAACTTGCAATCTGTTGCGGAGTCCCAGGAGCGCCGCCATGTGGCCGAATATAGATGATAAAGACGACTATCAGCCCACACGCGAGCGCCGCGGCGGGCAGTCCGACCGGCAAGAGCCGACCCCAGATCCATCCTTTCACCGGAGTTCGCGTAGCTGGTTGTGTCTCCTCATGCGGTTGAATGAGAAACACAGCCTTCCGGCACTCCGCGCATTCGGCCAGGTGCGCCAGCATCCGCTCGTGTTCCCGCGAGGTAGCTGCACCCTCCACGAACACACTGAGTTGGTCAGGGTTGGGGTGCATTCCGAGTTGGAAATTCCAGTTCAACCTTGTCGTTCCTTATTCGAGATCGGGTCGCCTGCCGATTTTTGCAGCAACTTACGCAGATTGACATCCACATCCCTGGGATCGGTCCCGAGCGCCTCCTCTGCCGCGCGCCGGCTCAGGCCCGTGTCCTCAGCGTCCGCAGTAGCTGTTTGCGCAGACGCTCGGCTGCCCGCTTTAGTTTGCGGCTGACTGTCGCTTCGTGAACTCGGAGAACGCGGCTTATCTCATGCAGGGTATGCTGATCCAGGTAGTACGCGGAAAGCAGGAAGCGCTCTTCCGCGGAAGCCCCGCTTAGGGTGATCTTGATCGCCACCCGCAAATCCTCTAATTGTTTGAGCTCAAGCGGCTCGGAAAGTCGCGCCGCTGGTTCGATCTCACCTAGCTCAGTTTCCCGACCAGTCTTCCTGTACTCATTTACGCGGCGTTGCGCCAGGATCGCGCGGAGCCATCCCATCAGCGATCCTCGCCCCGAGTATCGAAGCAGCGGAGACCAACGCATGCCTTCACGCTCCGTCAGCCCGAATAGCTCGGAGTAAAGGGCGCTCGCCAACTCTTCGCCCAGCGCCGCCGATGCTGTCATCTCCACCGCGGCTCTCGTCAGCTGTTCCCGATATTGTGCAAGAAAGCGCCGCCATGCCGACTCGCGCCCCAGCGCGCATCCGCGCGCAATGGCAAGCTCCCCCAGGTGCAGAGCCCGCCAGAACATTTCTCGCTGCCGCTCGTTGGCCTGTTTTCCTGGGTCGAGGCCGAAATTGTCCCTGGCTCCAATCGTTTCAAGAGCCTCGGCAAACTCGGCCTTGCTCAACTCCACCAGTTCTGCCGCCGCCGCCCGCCAAAGCTCTTCGCTGAGCATTTCGGGCAAAACTTGGCGCTCCGGCCCAAACTCCGCCTCGGCTGCAATCTCCTTGGCCGCCGATCCGGCGCAGTCTTCTGCCTCTGGAGGCTTTGTTTGAGTAATGTTGGCAGGCGGAATGTCCACGCCCGCCCATTAAAACATATCGCCCCGTCGTAGCCCATTACTTGTCTTTCTTCGCCTCTGCTAATTTGTCGAATCTCTCACAGTTTGTGCTAAGGTCGCCTCGACGTCTCGACATGTCGGGGTCTCGTGTTCCGTGCAATGCGGCAAAGAGCAATACGTCCCAAAATCAATCCTTCCACCAGAAAACATTTCGATTTCCCGACTGCCCGCTAGGGGGCGGGCAGTCACTGCTCACCAATTCGGGCACCGTGAACCGCATTCTAGACTGACCACTTCCAGCCACAGAATCGCCTGGCTTTCACCTTCAAATTGCGAATGGACGGCGGACCAAAACCGCACTGCCAAGCGGATTCTCCAGGTGAATTTTGCCCGCAATTCTCTGCTTAGACTTTACTATCTGCAACTTACGAACACGTCGAGGTTTAGCGGTTCAGACCTGTACCGAGGGTTGGAATCCTACCTCTCCGCCACGCAGTCTCAGACGCAGAGAAATCTCGCCGCCGCTACCCGAGAATCGCGCGGAATCCCCGCCAATTCGCGTTTTTCTAGTCTTTAACCGCACTGCAGAGAAAGAACTGGCAAGCAAGAAGCCACCCTTCGGCATCGATTTTCTCTGCCGGGTAAGGTGGCAGTCCGGTTTCGAGAACGCCAGCTGGCGAACAGAATGCGATCAAAAGCCGATCACTTGGCGAAGGCGACTTGACTTCACTAGGGCGATGGTGGTCTCAAGAACTGATGGTCAGCTTATCCGGCTGAACCCGTGCGAACTCTGTCCATAGTTCGTTGAAATCCTCGCGAAATGCCCACCAATTCGCGATTTTCCTCTCCTAAGCCGGACTGGAGAGAATACCTTGCCGGTGCTCCCACGCGCATACAGGCTTCATTTTCACTGATTGAGGAATGGGCTGTCCGAAGGGTAACTGTCTGCATTTACGGAAAGCCCGACGTCCACTCGACTTACGATAGCTGATTCGAAGCAGAGCTACTTCACGCCCTCAGTTAATCGTTAAAGTGAGCGAATTCGAGCTCCCGGCTGCCGGAGTGGGGTTCCTGACCTCGATCGTCGCGCTGCCTGCCTTCGCGATGTCTGCCGCCAAAATCTGCGCCGTCACAGCTCTCTCGGAACAATACCGATGTGCTCACCCGGGTAAACTTTCTCGTGATGTTGGTTCAGACTCAGATGCGAAGCGATAATCAGGGACGTCGAAACGGTCTCAAAACAAACTGTTCGAGCCTGCTGGTTGGATTGCGACAAGATGCCGAGGGCAATCGGTTCTTTCCCTCTCATACGGTGAAGAACGGAAAACGATACCGCTAAAGTCTGACCTGGAAAAAACTGACTCGCAACGTGCCGATGGATTGGGTTGAGCAACGCAAGCGATTCGGATTTCCACCTCTCGCGTGACCTTTTCGTTGAGTTCTCTGTTCTTCTCTGCAAAATCCCTGATCAATCCCTATTCCTTCCCTGATACGTTCCTGTTCCGCGTAATGAGCGAATCGCGATTATCTATCAGAAAACAAGGTTGATATGGCATCTCGGGGTGTAAATCTGAGCCATAAATTGAACAAATTCCCTGTATTTTTCCCTGTTAGCAGGGAATTCTCGCGGAGAAGGGTTAGCGCGAGACTGCCTGCGCCACCAAACAGTCTGCACCGCAGAGAAATCTGCCAGCTTTGTCCTGAAAATCGCGAGAAATGGCCGCAATTCCGCAGTTCTTCCGTTCAAACCGGACCGCAGAAAGTCTTGCTTTCGACTCGAGGGTTTGGACGTCGAGGGGCGACGGTTTGTTAGAAGCCATCAGGCAATATTCTATTGTGCGGAATTTGCCAGTCCCAGATAGTTTCCGTAGCCCACGATCACGGTGGATGCGACTAGCAGAAACAGCGCCAAAGTCAGCAGATACTTGGCCCGCGCGCCCGAACCATTCCACTCCTTGAAACCGATCCCCCACAGGCTGCTGAAGATGATGATGCTGGCCATGTGCAACGTCCAACTCGAGAAACGATAGCGGCCCATCTGGCTCTCACCCATGGTGTAGAAGAAAAACTGAAAGTACCAGGTGGTTCCTGCCAAAGCGCACAGCAGATAGTTGCGCAGCATTGGCGCCTGCGCTGGTGATGACGCGAGAGGAGTCGGCGTCATCACGTCCACTCGAATCCCTTCTCGATGCGCCGAATCGATGTGCTCCACTACTTCGCGGCTGGGCGCATCCAAAACCGTCTCGAGAATGACTTCGTCGTCGATCCCGTTTTTTCGAATGTGCGAATTGAAGAACTGGTATCCGGTCTTGTTGCGAGTGAGCAGGATCAGGCACCAGATGAAGTTGGTAAGAAATCCGCCGACCAGGTCAACGATGAGGACGGGCAGTCCCTGCCACAATTTTGCCGTGCCATGTTGCAATGTCAGGGTCTTGATCGGATCGCCCGCGGCCAGACCGTAGGCGAAACAAGCACTCATGACGCCGGAAAGCAGGGCAACTCCGATACCCTTACGCAGGTCAAATTCCCGAATCGCCGTTTTCTGCTGCTCGGGCGACATGACGCGATCCTTAGAAATTCCCGCCAGGCCCGCCGCGGTGATACCGGCGAGGCAAACGAAGATTCCAAAAAGAATTACGCGGCCCGAGGAAGTTCCGACCACCTGGATCATGAACTGACCACGGAAGATGGGCGGCATCAGCGTGCCGAATGCAGCACAAAGTCCCAGCACGACCGCCATGCCGAGCGAGAGACCCAGATAGCGCATGGTCAAGCCGAAGGTTAGTCCTCCGACGCCCCATAAGAGACCGAAGAAAAATGCCCAGAAGAGGGCTCCTGAAGGCGCTTGGCCAAGAACTGCGAACAGATCCTTGGTGAGAAATGAAGCCAGGATCCAGGGCGCGATGATCCAACTGAAAAATCCGCCAGCAAGCCAGTAGGTCTCCCAGGCCCAGTGCTTCACGCCTTTATAGGGGACGTAGAAGCTGCCAGAGGCTAGACCGCCGAGCCAGTGAAAAAGAACACCCAGTGCCGGGTTAGGATTCATTCGCTCCCCAGATGTGCGTTATAGGTGGAAGACTTCTTCCAAAGGCTGCATCGCGCGATCGGGTAACACGCCATTGGGCTGGATGAAATAGTCTCCCATTTCTCGCTGCCAGCGTTCATTGACTTCGCGCTTTGCCATTCCGGCGCGCGCTCGCTCGAAGTCTTCCGTTTCGAGATAGCCGACCAGGAGCCCATCTTCGCGCAGGAACAGGGAATAGTTGCTCCAGCCGGTTTCGCGCAGAGCGGCCTGCATTTCGGGCCACACACGGCGATGCCGCTCTTTGTATTCCTCGATTCGTTCGGGCTTGACCTGCAGTATGAAGCAGACACGTTGCATAGAACTCCTTAACGCAGGAAAGCTTCGAACAAGCCTCCATCCACCGGAATCACGTGTCCAGTAGTTTTGCCGCTCTGATCGCCGGCCAGCCAGACGATGGCGTTGGCGCAGTCCTGGGGCAGAATCGGGCGCCGCGTCAGAGTGCGCTGCGCATAGAAATCGGCCAATTTCCCGCGCAGTTCTCCCGTGGACTCGGTCTCCGAGTAATCGATCTTATATTTTTGCAGCGACTGCATAACGCGATCGCGCGGAAACATTGTGGACCCGGCGACAACGGTTGCGGGCGCAATGCCATTCACGCGCACGTGCGGACTGAGTTTGATGGCAAGTTCTCGAATCAGGTGGTTGAGGGCGGTTTTACTGGTGTCATAAGCCTCGCTGCCTTTTTTCGGGACGACTGCATTCGCAGAACTCGTCAACACCATGGTGACCGGCAGATTCTGATCTTTGAAAACCCAGTCCGTTTCGCGAGCCAGCAGATAGTTTCCGGTTACATTGACGAGAAAAGTCTTGGCCCATTGCGCGTCGGAGAGTTCTCCGCCGGAGCCCGGCACGGGATAGATCGCGGCAGTGTTGACGATGACGTCGATACCGCCGAACTTGGAGACGGTGAACTTCACAGCCTCGGCAAGCGATGCGGAGGAACTGAGGTCGACTGGGGTGTGCGCTACAAACTCTGGCGACGAAATCGCGCCGACTTCCTCCGCGGTTTTGCCGGCGCCCTCGAGATCGAAGTCGGCGACAACGACGTGAGCCCCGCGCCGTCCTAACAGTAAGGCTACTTCGCGACCGATGCCGCTCGCGCCTCCTATGATGACGGCGATCTTCCGGCTGAATTCCGCCTCGGCAGGCATGCGCTGGAGTTTGGCTTCTTCCAGAGCCCAGTACTCGATGCCGAACGCCTCCGATCTGGGAAGCGCAACGTAGTTATGGAATTGAGAGAACTGCTTGGATTGCTCTGGTGTGCGTGCCTGGGGAAGAATGTGTGGAACGTCGCCGTCCTCCAAGGCATTGGCGCCAGCCATGACGTGAATGGCATTGATAAAAAATTCAGTCGCGATCCTGGCTTCCTTCTTGTTCTTGCCGAAGCCGAAGAGCCCGAGTCCCGGAACGACGACGATGGAAGGATTGGAATCACGCAGCTTTGGTGAATCGGCGGTGGCCCACTCGTCGTAATACTTTTTGTAGGCGGATCGATAGTTGCAGACATCGCTCTGGATGCGGTTCTTAAGAGCGGTGACGTCCTCCTTTGCCGTATCCCAAGGAATGAACCAGGGGCAAACTTTGGTGCGAAGGAAATGGTCCGGGCAACTCGTGCCGAGCGCACTCAATTCCTTTCCCCACTTCGATCCCGCGAAGGTCAAGGCGTCATCATCGTCTGCGTAATGGGCGATCACCCGCCGATTCGACGAGACTGCTCCGCGCAGTGCGGGCAGGATCTGGGCGGCGATGTGCTTGCGACCCTGAACGGCGGCAAATTCGACCCCGCCGAACGGGGCGCCTTTCCTCGCCTGATGGCTGGCGATAAATTCGCCCATCTGATCGATGGTGTGAATGCTGTTCAAATAACAGTCCCGCTGTGTCATGCCCCAGGTGAAAAGGCCATGACCGCCGAGAATCAGGCCTTCGGCTCCGGGATTTTCTTTAACGGCGTTTTCGATCATGAGCGCCAGTTCGAAGCCCGGACGCCGCCACGGCACCCACACAATTGTTCGATCAAATTCCTTGTTGAACTGATCGAGCTTGCGTCTGCCATTCGCACTGGCAGCCAAAGCGATCGCCCAGTCGGGATGCAAATGATCGACATGCGGAAAAGGCAGGAACGCGTGCAGCGGAGTGTCGATGGACGCTGCCACACGGTTTTCGCCGAAGGCGGATAGCGGATAGTAGCGCAACATGTCGTCTTCGTATTTATCGCCCCGGTACAGCTCTTTGAGTTGCTCGAGCCGGTCGAGATAGAGAAGCGCAAACCCGGACTCGGCGATCGAGCCGATATCTCCGCCACTGCCTTTCACGGCGAGCACCTGCGTGGGCCGGCCGGTGAATGGATCAGGGAGTTCGATCTTGGAGCTGGTATTGCCGCCTCCGAAATTGGTGATGCGCAGATCTGCGCCTAACAGGTTCGAGCGATAGCGCAAAAGTGCAAGCTGATCGCCTCCCAGGGACTGGGCTTTCTCCTCGTTCCATAGATCCTTCAAGCGTATTGTTTCTTTTATTTCAGGCATAAATCGTCTCGCAGTAATGTTCGAAGCGTTCCGCTTGCCGGTCCCACCGATCGGTGTTGAGCGGTTCGAAGGCCTCGGTAGGAAACGAGCGATCCACGATGGCCCGGACTTCGCATAGCGAAGACGCTCCGCCAGTGGCGAGAATTTGAATTGCGATGTTGCCGAGTGCGGTCGCCTCGGCTGGGCCGGCCAGCACAGTTCTGCCGGTCGCATCCGCGGTGAGCTGGTTCAGCAGGCGATTCTTCGAGCCGCCTCCGATGACGCGAATCATTTCGATTCGCTTGCCGATGATTTGCTCGAGGCTGCGCAATACCATGCGATACTTTAACGCCAGACTCTCCAGGACGCAGCGGACATAAGCGCCACAGGTTGCCGGTGACGGCTGATGCGTTTTCCGGCAGAACTCATCGATCGCCGCCAGCATATCGGGCGCACGCAGGAACGGCGGATCGTCGGGGTCGACCAAGCAGGCGAAAGCCGGTTCGCGACTCGCCATCTCCATGAGATAAGGATATTCGTAGGAGTGCCCTTGCGCAGTCCAGGAGTGGCGGCAGCCCTGCAGCATCCACAGTCCCATCACGTTTTTTAGCAAGCGCGTCGTGCCATTTACGCCGCCTTCGTTGGTGAAATTGAGCCTTAAAGTTTCGGGCGTGATGACCGGTGCATCGAGTTCCGTGCCGACGAGGGACCAGGTTCCTGAGCTTAGAAACGCTGTGTGATCGCGCGCGGAGATCGCGGCTACGGCCGAGCCGGTGTCGTGACAGGCGGGTGCGATGACCGGGGTTCCAGACAAAGCGGAGTTCTGCGCGATTTCTGGCAGCAAGGTCCCAACCACCGAGCCGGGTTCGATAATCGGCGCAGGCAGCTCGGGGCACAGGTCAAGGCGTCGCAGCAAGTCTCTCGCCCAGGTTCGATGAACCGGATCCACCATCTGCGTGGTGGTTGCATTGGTGAATTCACAAACTGCATTTCCCGTCAGCCAATAATGAAAAAGATCTGGGATTGTAACCAACTGCCTCGCAGCCGCAAGAATCGTGGGCGTGTCTCTTTTAGCGGCGTAGAGTTGGTAAAGAGTATTGATGGGCATGAACTGAATTCCGGTCGCCCGGTAGATCTGTTCCTTCGGAACCCGGCGAAAAACTTCGTCCATTACCCCGTGAGTACGCCGGTCCCGGTAGTGGTAAGGATTCTGGAGCAACTCGCCCCGCTCGCCTAGCAGGGCATAGTCCACGCCCCAGGCATCCACTCCAATGCTCGTCAGTTCCACGCCTTCCACCCGGGAGAGAGCTTTCCGCATTTCCAGCCACACCCTGGGCACGTCCCAGTGACGCGAACCGCCATACTCCACAGGCTCATTGGGAAACCGATGCAATTCTTCCGTCGTGAGGATTCCCGACTGTAGATGCCCGAGGACGGCGCGGCCGCTTTCGGCTCCAAGGTCGAAAGCCAGATAAGGCTTGCTGGCGGCATTAGGCATAAGAGGTAATGCTGCGGGAATTTCGCGCCGCCCGCTCTTTCGTGATTCGCTCCAGATAGCCACTTTCGCGGAATGCTCCCATGGGGTCCTTGGGCAAGCCTTTGGAGTCTCTCCACTCTTGAATTGCGGGCCGAACGTCCGTTGCGAAAGCGTCCTGTAGCACGGACTCAGCCGCCACCAGGTCGCAACTTTCTTGCGCCGATGCGAGCTTCCTTTCATCGACCAGCGCCGCTTTAGCAAAGAGCTGCTGAGCCATGACCACCGTCTGGATCATGGCCTCGATTTTTCCCTTCAGATTGTGGCTCTGGTCGACCATGTATGCGATGTCGGCCGGCTTACCCGTTTCCCACTCGAAGTAGCGGATCTCGTGGAAGATCCGGAAGACCTGATAGGGATCAATCGAGCCCAGGGTTAAATCGTCATCGGCGTAGCGGCGATCGTTGAAGTGAAAACCGCCCAGCATATCCTCGGATAGAAGCCAGGCGACGATCTGTTCGATGTTTTGCGCGGCATAATGGTGACCCGTATCCACCAGGACTTTGGCCTGTGGTCCCGCCGCCCGCGCCAGAAGCAAGGCCATACCCCAATCCGCGATGTCGGTGTGATAGAACGCGGGCTCAAAGGGCTTGTACTCGACCAGCATGCGTTGTTCGGACGACAACTCGGCATGCGATTTCCGCAATGCCTCCCTAAACCATTCCTTGCGCTGCCGGATGTTGGCTGTGCCAGGGTAGTTTGAACCATCCGCAAACCAGAGAGAAACATCCCGGCTGTGCAGGCGCCGCGCGATCTCGATGCTATCTCTCGTATGCCGTAATGCGCGTTCGCGAATCGATGGGTCAGGATTACCGAAGGAACCGTACTTGTATTCCTGGTCTTGAAAGAGGTTGGGATTGATGGAGCCCGGAGCGACTCCGTATTTATCAGCGAACTTCTTGATATCGTCTGTGCTCCGCACGCCCTCCGGGCAGTCCCATAAGACGTGCAGCGCCACGGTTGGGCAGACTCCCGTCAGCAGATGTACCTGGCCGGCGTCACTGAATTTTTCTTCGGTCGTGGTAGCGGCCGCAGGCTGAATGAACTTCCCGAACCGAGTGCCGGTATTGGCGAAGCCCCACGACGGCAGTTCAATGCGGAAGGTGTCGAGGGCAGCACAGATCTTGTCACTCGGACTGGCGTTCATGCGAACCTCTCTTCGGGATCAAAGAATGCATTCGTTTCTGCGCGGAGGTCCCGAATTTCTTCGGCCAAATCTACGGTTTCGCGATGCAAAACCCATTTGCCGACTTGGGGAGGGTACAAGAGAGTCACAAGCCAAGCCATCGATTCTAGCCCGCACCAGACTAACACGGTTTATTTAAAGACGAAGCAATCGAACGCATGATCGATGGTTGCGCCGCAGCAGGGACGCCCTCTTCTCGGCGTCCGAGCGAGTGCCTTCGAGGGGGCAGCTAAACCCTTCCGATGAAATCCATCTGCTCGCGGAGAGTCGTCCATAAACGAATGAATAATGGCCAGCTGTAGTCCTAGTCGGGACACCATCCGCTAGCTCTTGTCATTGCCTTTAGCGTCCCAATCGTTGTATGATCTCGCCACTTCAATGGGTTGCCTTGCTTCGCGAGGCACAGGGTTCATCCGATTCGAAATAACTAAGGGAGGACACCATGTCCCATCACCTCGACTCACCCATCGCTCGACAGGACATCCGCCTCGACATCACGGACCTCTATGTATTCCGCGGCGAAACCGGCACCGTGTTCGTGATCAACGTCTGCCACTCAATTTTCGGTCCCATTCCCGCGCCTGGCTACCATCCGGAAGGAATGTACGAATTCAAGGTCGATCTCAATGGCGATGCCGTCGAAGATGTAACCTATCGCCTTACCTTTGACGAGCGTGACATCCACGAGAAGCAGCGCTACGTCGTGCGGTCTATCCGAGGCGCGGAAGCTGTGGACCCACATGCGGCTGGCACTATCGTCGCGCAGGGAACCACTGGCGAGACCACTATCACCGAGGCTGGTCTGCGCATCTGGGCCGGCAAGGCTGGTGACCCGTTTTGGATTGAGCCCGATGTGCTGCACGCGGTCGGCCACGCTTTCCAGGACGGCACGGCTGTGAACCTGTCCGGTTGGGATCCACGCCATGCGAAGAACCTGTTTGCGGGCCACACCGTGTATTCGATCGTGCTGGAAGTGCCTGATAGCGAGTTGCTCGCCGGCGCAGGTGACAAGCGCCGCATCGGGGTCTGGGCTGTGTCGACGCTAGCCACCGACGCTGGAGGATGGCGTTCGATCAACCGCGTCGGTCTTCCGATGATCCACCCGCTGTTCACCCAGTACAACGAAGATCTTGGCAACCGTCTCAACGCCGGGCGTCCGGCCGATGACTTCGCGACTTACGGAGAGGCTGTAACCAAGGCAATCTCCAGCGTCGTCTCCGCAAATGGAACCGCACAAGATCCCCGCGCCTATGGGGAGAAGGTCGCGCACCGGTTCTTCCCCAACATCCTCCCCTACGAGGTCGGCACATCGGCAGTGTTCGGCTTCGCCGAGTGGAACGGTCGCTCCCTTACTGACAACGCGCCGGATGTCATGTTCTCCATAGCGGCGAACACTCCCGTTAGCCTCGGCATCGGCAAGGAATCCGTGACGGCGAAACCATCGACGGCATTCCCGTATGTCCCTGCCGCACAGATAGAACAACGGCTTGCGGCATAAGAGGCGGCGATGCTTGGCAACCGGATTGGCGGATGGTGATGACTGGCGATAACTCTTTGTTGCTACTCGCGGCGGCAATGACGGTCGCTTGAGTAACTCCGAATAGCTCTATCCAATGCGAAGGGAGAGTTTGTATGTTTCAATCCACGCGCAAAGCCGGTCTTGTTTACTTCGCACTGCTTGTGGCGCTGGCTGTAACATCTGCCCAGGCGCAGAACCATCCGGTAAAGAACGTCGTTCTGGTTCATGGCGCGTGGGCTGACGGCTCTGGCTGGAAAGGCGTTTACGACATTCTCGCCAAAGACGGATACAACGTCACCATTGTTCAGGAACCGGAGACGACTTTCCAGGAGGATGTCGCCGCCACCAAGCGCGTCCTTGCCCTACAAGATGGACCGTGCATTCTCGTCGCTCACAGCTATGGCGGAGCCGTAATTACCGAGGCTGGCACGGATCCATCCGTGGCCGGGTTGGTGTATATCGCGGCCCACATGCCCGACGCGGGGGAGAATGAGTCCGACGACGGAAAGCGCTTCCCCAGCGACCTCAGTAGGTCTAATGCGATAAAGAAAACTGCCGACGGCTTCACTTACCTCGATCCGGCGCAATTTCATGAATACTTCACGGCCGACCTTTCGGCGGAGCAAGCGGCCTTCATGGCGCGATCGCAGGTGATGAACAAGGCTGAGAATTTCAAAGGAGTTATCACCACGCCTGCCTGGAGAGGTAAACCAAGCTGGATGTTAGTAGCCGGTAGCGACAGAACCATCAACGCCGATCTCGAGCGTTGGTATGCCACCCGGGCCGGCAGCCACAAAGTCGAAGTCCCCGGAGCCAGCCACTCGGTCTACGTCTCGCACCCAAAGGAGGTTGCAGCGTTGATCGAAGAAGCTGGGCGGGCGATACGATTGCCGAACTCTACCAATCCATCACCGTGAAGCAAAATCAACCACAAGGCGGAGCTAAGTCATATTGCGTCCCGGGTGGCAAGGTTCAGTGCCGGAGAGTTCAGCGGAAGTGATTTCGAGGTATGCCAACTTCGGGCGAACCTCAGTTGTCTCGCCCATGAATCGCAAAGCCCAACCGGGCTGTCAGCGCAAATGTATTGGTCTAGTCGTACCTTCCCACTGCGTGTAAACGCCTGTGGGTGTTGAAACTTGTTTTCTGGAAATCCACGTAAAAAATAAAATTGCGTGGATGGCCTGCGGGTGATTCTCTTGACGCAGGTAGACATTTTTAACGCCCCCTGTCACTCACCTTCGATAAAGAACTTCTGTATGCTTGCGGGAATGCAACCGGCGGCGGTGGCTCCGATGATCGAATTCCGCGATGTCTCATACCGCGTCGCGGGCACAGATGTACTTTCTGGATTCAATCTGCAGGTACAAAGCGGAGAGACCTTGGTGCTTCTGGGGCGCAGCGGTTCAGGCAAGACTACGTCGCTTAAGCTGGTTAATCGTCTGCTTTCTCCGACCTCCGGAAAAGTTTTGGTGAAAGGAGCGCCCAACGGAGAACTCGACATCATTCGCTTGCGCCGCAGTATTGGTTATGTCATCCAGGATGTTGGCCTGTTCCCGCATTTCACAGTGGAGAGAAACATCGGTCTGGTGCCACGGATCGAAGGGTGGGCCCAAGATCGTATCAGCCAGCGGGTACGAGAGTTGCTACAGATGGTAGGGATGGACCCGCAGACGGCGTCGCGTTATCCGCATCAGCTATCGGGCGGGCAACGGCAGCGAGTGGGCGTGGCTCGGGCATTGGCGGCAGATCCCGAAATGCTTCTTATGGACGAGCCATTCGGCGCGCTCGACCCTCTCACACGAAACGATCTGCAAAGTGAGTTCCTTTCATTGCAAAAGCAATTAACGAAGACTGTAGTTTTTGTCACCCATGATTTACGCGAGGCAATGCGCCTGGGGTCGCGGATTGCGTTGCTGGAGGCGGGACGGTTGGTCACGGTGCTTGCGCCAACGGAATTTTTGCGGTCAACCGATCCATTGGTGTCCGCGTACGCGCGAGCCTTCGGGGATGCGGTGGTTTCGAATCCAAGTCGAGGCACGACATGAATGTCGTTCAATTCATCCTGCAAAACCATGCCCAGGTGCTGGAGCTCACGCTGGAGCATCTCCGGTTGGTGGGTTTCGCCACGCTGTTCGCGACCTTGATCGGCATACCGCTTGGCATCCTGATCGCTCATCGGCCGCGTCTTAACAAGCCGGTATTGGCGAGTGCCAACATTATTCAAACGATCCCGAGTCTTGCACTCTTCGGGTTCTTGCTGCCGGTTCCCTGGTTGGGCGCCCGTTCCGATAGGCTGGCGATTCTGGCACTCACTCTTTATGCCTTGCTGCCCATAATCAGAAATACATATACAGGGATTCGCGGGGTTGACCCCGCCGTGATCGAAGCGGGGCTAGGCATGGGGCTTACAGAGGTCCAGCTTTTGTTTCAAGTGGAACTGCCGCTGGTCGTGAGCGTGATCGTTTCAGGAGTGCGTGTGGCGATCGTCATCTCGGTGGGGCTGGCGACAATTGCGGCGGCAATCGGCGCAGGAGGTTTGGGAGAATTTATCTTTCGCGGCTTAGCGATGGTCGACAACACAGTCATTCTGGCCGGAGCCATTCCAGCCGCACTCCTGGCGCTGGTGGCCGATTTTGGCTTAGGACGGCTGGAGAGGTATCTGCTGCCGCGATGAGGATGCTTCAATTTCGGCTGCGGATTCTGACTCTCGCCGCAATCGCCCTCTTGCTAACGTCTTGTTCGTCGTCTCGCGGCGATCGAATTGTGGTCGGCTCCAAGAATTTCACCGAGTCGTTGCTGTTGGGCGAGATCATGGCGCAGCAGATCGAGGCCCACACGAGTCTGAAAGTTGAAAGGCGCTTTTATCTGGCTGGAACTTACATCTGTCATCAGGCGATTGTGGCCGGACGTATCGACATATATCCCGAATACACTGGCACCGCGCTGACTGCCATCCTCAAGGAAACGCCGAATCGCGATCGGGAAGGCATTTTTGAGCGGGTAAAAAACGAATATGAACATCGATTCGGGCTGACGCTTGGCCCACCTTTCGGTTTCGACGATACATTTGCGATGGAGATCCGCGGCGAAGATGCTCGGCGGCTAGGGATCACGACTCTCTCACAGGCTGCTTCTGTCGCCGGGCAATGGCGTGCCGGGTTTGGCTATGAGTTCATGGAGCGCCCGGATGGATACCGGGGCCTGGCAGCTGTCTACGGCCTGCACTTTGCAGAGGAGCCGCGTGTTATGGATTTAGGGCTACTCGCGCGTGCGCTTAAGGATCACCAGATTGACTTGGCCGCGGGCAACACCACGGATGGATTGATTCCAGCCTGGGGTTTGTTTGTGCTTAAAGACGACCGGCATTATTTTCCTCCGTATGAGGCGGTGCCAGTAATTCGCAAGCAGACTCTGGAGCAGCATCCGGAGCTTTCCAAAGTGCTGGCCGAGTTAACGGACAAGATCTCCGACGAAGAGATGCAGCGCCTCAACTACGCGGTTGATGGTCAGCACCGCGACCCGAAAGAAGTTGTGCGGGAATTCCTAAGAAGCAAAGGACTCTTACAGTGATTTGCCCGGCCGGAGCCTCGGCGAGAGTTAACGCCACGCTCCCTTAACGATGGACCGCCTCATCCCGAATTGCAGTCTCCGGGCTGAGTTGAAAGTCACCCGATCCCCCAAGGCTCACTATGCTCTCGACTTGCGCCACGCGCGCAAGTTCACCGTGCTCATCACCATGCAGAAGACGTTGGCGGGAATGAAGCCCAGTTGCCCCGTCCTTAACCCGATGACACACACAATCACGCTATTGACCGCAGCCAGTGCCCAGCCTTCCCAGCATCGCCGCCCGACTAAAATTGTGGACGCAATGGTGAAGACGCAAGATAAGTAATCAAGTCGCAACACGAATAGAACTCCTCTAAAACCATTGTGTGCGAAAGACGAGGATTTGAGATGTGATTATGCCCCTGCGTTATGTGACGGAGGTCACTTGAACGAGATCAGGACGCTCGTTTCTTCCCGTGACAGTTCAGAGGTATTCAGCGGTGCGGAACGACCCTCGCGCGACAACCCATCGTGCAACAACCGACGATTGCAGATTGCTGCCGAACTTCACTCAGCGAGTTGTTTCGGCATGGGGTTAATTGTTTGTGATAAAACGTTTTATTAACCGACTTTTGGCAAAAAAATATCCGGTGCGCTCTGCATTCATGAAGTACGTTTCCTATCAAGAAAGGAAATTATGCTCTACAGAAGATTTGGATGGTGTCTGGCGGCAGTTGTTTTCGCAGGATTGTTCCCTCAAGCAGGCGCGCAACAAGTGGTGGTGGACGTTACGCCATCGCATGTTGCCAACACCTTCAGTCCTCCGCACTCGCTGGGTGCGGCGATTGACCGCCTGCGCACCGGAACTCCCGACAAGCTACTGAATCCTCCTCTGCTGAATGAGATTCTTTCCGCTGGGTGGCAGACGGTCACTTACCGCCAAAACACCGAACTCATGGTGGAGGCCTGGCACTGGAATGCGCGGGGCACCTGGAGCAACCCTGAGAAACAGGAAGGCTACTTCGCCGGCAGCGCGAGTCCGACTGAAGAGATGATTCATAGTTCCTGGGCTTATCCACTGCCGCATCGGGGCTTCAGCCGGGGCGACGGCAACGGCTGGTCGCGGCTCACCGACGGCGATCTCAAAAGCTATTGGAAAAGCAATCCGTATCTCACCAAGGCGTTTACGGGCGAGGCCGACTCGCTACATCCGCAGTGGATCATCATCGATCTGGGCAGCAAGATTGGCATGAATGCCATTCGCATCGCGTGGGCCGATCCTTACGCGCGCAGATACTCCATACAATTCTGGACCGGCGAATTGGAGCCCTTCTACGACGGCACGACCAAAGGCACATGGCAGACGTTTCCGCTGGGCAATATTACGGAGGGCAAAGGCGGGACGGTCACGCACAAACTTGTATCGTGGATGATTCCCGTCCGCTACCTGCGGATCTGGATGACCGAATCCTCCAACACCTGCGACACTCATGGCTCGTCCGACATTCGCAACTGCGTGGGATACGCCATCAACGAACTCTACGCCGGCGCTCTCTCCGCCGACGGCCAGTTCAACGACTATGTCACACACTTCCCCAGCCGGCACCAGACGGTCACATGGCCCTCGTCCGTCGACCCATGGCACGCCGCGTCAGGTCTGGATAAATCGCGCGGCGACCAGGTCGGTTTTGATTTCTTCTTCAACAGCGGCGTGACCCGCGGCCTGCCGACGATGGTTCCTATCGCCATGCTTTATTCCACGCCGGAGGACGCTGCTAATGAAATTGCCTATCTATATAAGCGCAAATACCCCATTTCAGGGATTGAAATGGGCGAAGAAGCGGACGGACAGCACATGCTGCCCGAGGACTACGGCGCGCTCTATATCCAATTCGCTACCGCAATTCACAAGCTCGTGCCCGAGGCGAGGCTCGGTGGGCCGCCATTCGAGGGAACTCTTGGCGATGTTGAAGTCTGGCCGGATGCAAACGGCAAGGTTTCCTGGCTGGGCCGTTTTGTGGACTATCTGAAAGCGCACGGACGCCTGAGCGATTTTAGTTTCTTCTCGTTTGAGCACTATCCCTACCAGGATCGTCCGACGTATTCGTGGACCGATCTGTACCTCGAGCCCGGTTATGTGAGCCACATCGTGCAAGTTTGGAAAGACAACGGGCTTCCACCCAACATTCCATTCTTCATGACCGAGGGCAACATTGGAGGCGGCGCTGGACCGTCCACTGTGAAAGGCGGATTGTGGCTGGCGGACTATGTCGGCTCCATGATGGCCGAAGGCGCGGGCGCTACCTACTACTTTCACTACATGCCCGTTTATGAGGATCCCAGTTTGTTGATCGTGGACAAGGATTTCAACCTCAAGGGGCATCCGCCGCAGTTTTTCGCAGCCCAGCTGATCACCAAAGAATGGGTGCAGCCCGTGGATGCGCCTCACCGCCAGTTCAAAGCCTCGAGCGACGTGATCGACGCCGCCGGCAACGTGCTGGTCACTGCGTATGCGGTGGAGCGTCCGGACAAACAGTGGTCGGTGATGCTGGTTAATCGTGACGAGCACAACGATCACGTGGTGAAGGTTGTTTTCTCCGATTCAGAGTCGAAACAGGAGAGGCACCTTACGGGTGCCGTGGCGCGCATCACGTTTGGATCGAATGAATATCAGTGGCAGCAGGAAGGGGAAGGTGGACACGCCGCCCCTGACGGGCCGCCGTCCCGTTCGACGGTTGAGAGCCAGTCCGGCACGCTCTACCAGTTGCCGAAGGCATCAATCACCGTCTTGCGTGGAACACTCGGCCCATGATTGGAGGATATGGGCCTAGAGTCCAGTTTGTTTGGGAATATGACGAAAAATTGGAACAAGAACCTCTGCTGAAGACATAGAAAAAAATGCATCCAGCCTGCTGCAAGTAGATTCAGATAGAACTAGCGTTTCGAGTGGGGTCGAGCGCGGACACTGGGCAGGCACGTAAGGGTGGCGATCTCTTCGAGAGCGCATCCTCGAACGAGTCGCAGTTGAATACTGCGGATATGCCTGCGAAATCTTACCCGATTAGAAGCCAGCGATGCAGGCGGCCGAGTAAGGTCTATCCGGGCTTTCCGCACTGGAGTGCCGGCAAACGAATGCGGTCGAGATCGATGCGGACATTCTTGCGTTCTCGGAGCAACGGCAACAAGCGGCGGTGTAAGTATGGAACCGCAAATGCCAAACCTCATCTGAAATGAAGTTGTGTTTTGGAAAAAGGGGAGAAGCCTTGAGTCACGAATGGAGTCGCACCTTTCTGCTGGCCGGAGTCTTGATTTGTGGTGCAGCAACGTCTCTGGCGCAAACCGAGAGCGCCCTTCCGAGCAATCCGGGCCAAGCCATCCCGGGCACGGGCGGGGTGAGCGTGTTTGCCGGCAGCGTGCCGGCGAAGTTGGTTCCAGGAGTGTTGCCGCTTTCGTTGCCGGACGCCATCGGGCGCGGGTTGAAACAAAATCTCGGACTGCTGCTTTCGGGCGCGGATATCCGTTCGGCTCGCGGACAACGCTGGGAGCAACTAAGCTCTCTGCTGCCGCATGTGACGGCGACGCCTTACGTGGCGGAGACGAAGCTCAATGTCGATGAGCTCGGCTTTGCGGGACTGGCTACGCTCTTGCATATTTCGCCAGCGATCGGGCCGTTTTCTTATTTTGACGCGCGTGCTTCCGTATCCCAAACCTTATTCGATTGGAAGTCGGTCAACGCTACGCGCGCGGCTAGTCAGAGCCTGCATTCGGCCAGCTATACCTTCAAGGACGCTCGCGATCTGGTGGTGCTGGCAGTGGGCTATACCTATTTGCAGGCCATCGCCGACGCAGCTCGCATTGAAACGGCGGAAGCGCAGGTAAAGGCGGCACAGGCAATCTACGATCAGGCAACGGACCAGGTGAATGCCGGTACCTCGCCGGACATCGACGGGCTGCGCGCCAAGGTCGAATTGCAGACGCGGCAACAACAGTTGATCCAGGCGAAGAATAACTTCGCTATTCAGAAGCTGACGGTGGCGCGCGTGATCGGGTTGGCTCCGGGGCAGGAATTCGAATTCACCGACAAAGCGCCTTTTCAGCCGTTCGACGGCATCACGGTGGATGAGGCTCTGAAGCGCGCTTATGCTTCGCGTTCCGATTACCAGGCGGCGATGAATGACGTGCGTGTAGCGGAATATTCGCGCAAAGCGGCGCTGGGCGGCTATCTGCCTTCACTTGCGCTTAACGCGGATTATGGTTTGGGAGGTGGGCATCCTTCCACGGCAACGCCGGTCGCCGATGTGCGCGGAACTGTGACGATTCCGATCTTTCAGGGCGGCAGCGTTCACGGTGATGTTCTAGAGGCCGATGCGAGACTCGAACAAAGTCGCGAGCGGCTGGAAAACCTGCGGGCGCAGATCGATTCCGACGTGCGCGCGGCATTGCTGAACCTGCAGTCATCGGCGGAGCAGGTGAACGTAGCACGCAGCAACATCGACCTAGCGGAGCAGACGCTGGTACAATCCCGCGATCGTTTCAGCGCGGGCGTCACAGATACGGTGGAAGTGGTGCAATCGCAAGAGGCAGTGGCTAGCGCTCACGAACAGTACATATCGAGTCTCTATAACTATAATTTTTCAAAAATTTCCCTGGTTCGTTCTCTGGGCATTGGTGAAGAGGGCGTCAGGGAATACTTCAAAGGAAAATGAACATGGCGGAAGCAAACCCACCCCGTTCAGCACCTGACGCAGGCAAGGAACCTGCGGCCGATTCACCCTCTATTGAGGCATCGCCCTCCGCGGACAGGGAGTATAAGCCGGTGCGGCGAAATCCCCATCGGCGCAGAAATGTCCTGATTCTGGTCGTGGTAGTCGTTGTGCTGGTCGCGGGGATTTTCTTGTGGCGCTGGCTGAACAGTTATGAATCGACCGACGACGCGCAGGCGGATGTTCATCTTTATCCGGTGAGCGCGCGGGTTTCGGGTTACGTGGTTCAGGTCAACGTCGGCGACAACCAATGGGTGGAAAAGGGCACCGTACTGGTCGAGATTGACCCGAAGGATTATGAGGTTGCGGTGGCGCAGGCGCAAGCGAATCTCGTCAACGCGGAAGCTACCGCGCAATCGCTGAATATCACGGTGCCGATCACTTCCGTGAACACTTCCAGCCAACTGAGGTTCACCGCGTCCGGAGTGGAGGACGCGAATGCCGGAGTCATCGCCGCCGAAAGGCAACTGACCGCCGCTCATGAGCAACTGGTGGCGGCGGAGGCGAACGATGTGAAGGCGCAAGACGATCTCCACCGGTATAAGTTGCTGGTCGACAAGCGGGAAGTATCGCAGCAAATCTACGATCAGGCGCTGGCCACGGCTAAATCGAGCACCGCAACGGTAGCATCAGCGCGCGCCAGTGAGTCGGCAGCGGAGCAATTCGTGCAACAGGCCCGCAGCCGCGTGGCACAGGCCGAGGCAAACCACAAATATGCGGAGACGGGGCCGCAGCAAGTTTCGTCGACTCAGGCTCGGGTACGGGCCGCGATTGCCGATGTGGAACAAAAGCGAGCGTTGCTTGAACAGGCGGAACTAAATCTCTCGTACACGAAAATCGTCGCGCCGGTCACCGGGGAAGTGAATAAGACGGTGGTGGTTGGCATGAACGTGCAGGATGGGCAGCAACTGCTTACCGTGGTGCCGCTTGATGAAGTGTGGGTCACTGCCAATTTCAAAGAGACGCAGCTTAGGCACATGCAAGTTGGACAGAAAGCGGAGATTCATGTGGATTCCAGCGGCCGCACTCTAAAGGGCCACGTGGATAGCGTTGCGGGAGCAACAGGCCCGTTGTTCAGTTTGCTTCCGCCTGAAAATGCCACCGGAAATTACGTGAAGATTGTGCAGAGGATTCCAGTGAAGATCGTACTTGAGCCGGGAGAGAACAAGGATCGGCGGCTTCGGCCCGGCATGAATGTAGTGCCGGATGTGTATCTGCAATGAGTGCCGCTACGCTCACACTCGACCAGGAGGTTTGGCGGCCCAAGTACAACCCTTGGCTGATCGCGGTGGTCGTGGCTTTGGCGGCATTCATGGAGGTGCTCGACACCAGTATTGCTAACGTGGCGCTGCCGTATATGGCCGGAAATCTGGGGGCTAGCAACGACCAGAGCACTTGGGTGTTGACTTCTTATCTGGTTTCGAATGCCATCATCCTGCCGATTAGCGGCTGGCTTGCGAGCACACTCGGACGGAAGCGCTTTTTCATGTCCTGCCTGGCTGTTTTCACTGTGAGTTCTTTGCTGTGCGGCATCGCGCCTAGTCTGGGCTTTCTTCTTCTCTTCCGCGTATTGCAAGGCGCGGGCGGCGGCGGACTGCAGCCGATGGCTCAGGCCATTCTGGCGGATACGTTTCCCCCACAGCAACGCGGGCTGGCATTTGCGCTGTATGGCATCACAGCCATCATGGCACCTACCATCGGGCCAACGCTGGGCGGGTGGATCACCTTTAACTATTCCTGGCGGTGGATTTTTTTTATTAACTTACCGGTCGGCATGGTCACCTTGTTTCTGGTGCGACGCTTTGTCGAAGACCCTCCTTATTTAAGCCGGCTGAAATCGGCTGGGGTCAAGTTGGACTACATTGGGATTGCGCTCCTGGCGCTCGGCATCGGGGCGTTGCAAGTGCTGCTTGATAAAGGGCAGGAAGATGATTGGTTCGGCTCGCACTTCATCACAACTCTCGTTGTCATTGCGACGGTATGCCTGATCTCGCTGGTGATCTGGGAGTTGTATCAAAAAGCGCCGATCATCGACATGCGCATGTTCAAGAGCTTTAACTTCGCGAGTTCGAGCCTGATGATGTTCATGCTGGGCATCATGCTGTTCAGCAGCCTGGTGTTGATGCCGCAATTTTTGCAGACGCTGGTGGGGTACACGTCGCAACTGGCGGGGCTGGCACTTTCGGCTGGAGGCGCTGTTTTGCTGATTGAGATGCCGATCATGGGTCAACTGACAACGAAGATCCAGGCACGCTACCTGATCGCTTTCGGCTGGCTGGCGCTGTCGATCGCCATGTTCTATTCCACAAAGCGAATTGACTTGCTGATAAGCTTCAGCGCGGCTACGTGGCTGCGCATCACCCAGGTGATTGGCTTGGGATTCCTGTTTGTCCCGATTACGCTGGTGGCGTATATCGGAATCGCGCCGGAGAAAAATAACTCGGTCGCGGGCATCATCAATTTCATGCGCAACATGGGAAGCAGCGTGGGAACGTCTTTGGTTACGACATTGATTGCGCGGCGTTCGCAATTTCATCAAGCGCGACTTGTACAGAATGCGCGGATCGATAACCCTAATTTTGTGAATGCGGCCGGCGGCTTGAGTCATCAACTGGCAACCGCCGGTGTCGGCCGGCATGAGGCGCAAATTACGGCGTATGCCCGAATTTATCAATCGCTGCAAGCGCAGGCGGCCAGTCTGGCATACATTGATACTTTCATGGTGCTTTGCGTGGGGGCGGGGATCATGTTCGGTCTGGCTTTTGTTTTGAAGAAGAATGATCCGGGCGGCGGCGGCGTAAGGGTGGTGGAGTAATGACGAGGTCAGAGGTAAGAGGTTGGATTGCAGAGGTTAAGATACCGTGGCGCAAAGGGCGTCGGCGATCCCCGGACTTTACTTCTGCAATCTGACCTCTAACCTCTGACCTCCATAGGGGCAGAACGCAGTCATGCTGGAAATTAAACTTATTCTTTGTCCCATCGATTTTTCGGAGTTCTCGGTTCGTGCGTATCGGCATGCGTTATCGCTGGCGGAGCATTACCGGGCGAAGGTGGTGGCGCAGCATATCGTCGAGCTGTCGCGATATCCTTATGCCGACTACGCTGCCTCATCCGGAGACTACGCGGAGTTCTGCCGGACGCTCGGCGAGGGCGGCAAAGAACAACTGCGCGAATTCGTGAAGAAGCACTTCCGCGGTGAAATTCAGCCGGAGTTGGTGGTGCATGAAGGAGTGGCGGCAGATTGTATTCTGTCGCAGGCGCAGGCGCAGAAAGTGGATTTGATCGTGATGGGAACGCACGGACGGCGAGGATATGACCGCTTCGTGCTGGGGTCAGTGACGAATCGAGTCATGCGCAAGACCCCGTGCCCGGTGCTGGCGGTATGTAAGGCGCCGCAAGAGCCGGCCTCCGCGGATATTGGCGCGCGTGAAGCGCGGGGCCACCGCTTAACCCGAGTTCTTTTCTGCACGGATTTTTCGGAGAATTCAGAGCGGGCTTTGAGTTATGCGATCTCGGCGACCGAGGAGTACGACGCCGAGCTTACGCTGCTGCATGTGTTGGAGGACGCTCCAATTGCGGGCAAGACGGAAGAAGCTATGGCGAAGGTGGCCGCACAACTCGATCGATTGCTTCCGGCGGAGGCGCGCAAGAGGCTCAAGATCAAGACGGTGGTGCGTGTCGGAAAACCGTATCAGCAGATCATTCAACTCGCCCAGGAGTCGCGAGTCGATGTGGTGGCCATGGGAGTGCGCGGGCGAGGCGCATTGGATATGGCGGTGTTCGGTTCGACGACTTATCGGGTCCTACAGTTGGGGCCGTGCCCGGTTCTCGCCGTCCACATTTGAGGTGGTCGCCTATGATCAAAATCATCACTATCGAACGCGAGTACGGATGCGGGGGCGGTGAAATCGCGCAACTGCTGGCCCAGCAACTCGGCTGGAAGCTTTGGGATCAGCTGCTGACCGAGGAAATCGCGCGCTTGGCGGATTGTCCCAAGGCGGTGGTTGAAGGGCGGGAGGAACGACCCGATCCGCTGTATTACCGGCTCTTCAAATCATTTCTGCGGGGGAGTTATGAGGGAAGCCTGAACGCGCACAAGCTCAAGCTGGTGGACAGTGAATGCATTCTGAAGTTTACCGAGCAGGTAGTGCAGAACGCGGCGAAAACGGGGAACTCGGTCATCGTCGGACGAGGGTCGCAGCAGTTTCTGAGGAACCGCAAAGACACGATGCGCGTGTTTCTGTACGCCGCGAGAGAAGCTAAAGTTCGGCGGCTGCTGGCTCGCGGCAAGAGCGAGAAGGAAGCTGAGCAGCTCGTGGACACCGTAGACCGCGAGCGCGTCGATTTCATCCAGAAGTATTTCAACGTCGAATGGCCGGATCGCGCCATCTACCACTCGATGATCAATACCGGGATCGGCGATGAGGCCGTCGTTCACATAATTCTGGATCTTATGAAGACGCTCGATGCATCCTCCGCCTGAGATCTGATTCAGAAGATCCTCGCTCTCCCAATGGGTTGTGGAACAGTTTTCGAGTTGAGCGATGAAAGAAGGCCGTTCTGATTTTTCAACTTCTACGAAAGTCCTCGTCTTGTGACGAGATAAACCGCAAAGCTTCCCAGCCAATGACTGCCCTCGTAATGCTCACCTGTCACTGCCGCGAGACCAGCCCGCCTATGTGCCTCGCCACTCGCCATGATCGACGGCAGCCGCTTGTCGTTCTTCGGTAAACCAGTGGCGATTCCTTCCAGCATCCATGCTCGGCTGAGATTGAGCCCATCTAGGTGCGCCAGCTTCGGATCGCTCGGATCAGGCGATACAACGGGCTGCAACCATTTACCCGTGCCCAACGTAGAAATTTGGGGCATGAATGTTCCGAGCCAGCGTGCGAACTCCTGGCTCGACAGTACACGACGCATCAGGTCCGCTTCGCCGAGGCATGGCGATAGAAAATCCTCGCCTGAAGGTTCATACGCCAGCGGACAGTCCTTGTCACCGAGGTAGAACTGCTTGGCTTTGGACACGACTAATTCAACGAACTTCTGATCGCCGCTGCCGTGCGCGTAATCGAGCATCAAACCGAGCGCGAAGGCGGTCTGATCGTGCTCGCCGATCCGCACCGGATGGGAGAGTTTCGGCAGCCAGTTGTTCAGCCGTTCCAGTACGACTGTCTCAAGCGGACGCAGGTTTGCCGCCATCTCTTTAGCTTGCGGATCATCCCACTCCTTGAGTTCCGCGGCCAACTGCAAAAGCCAAGCGAGTCCATAAGGGCGCTCAAAGCTGGTGCGTCCTTCTCTCCTGAGATATGCAGCCTCCTGCACGATGTTTTCTGCGGTGAGGCTCTGCCGCAATGCCTCGCGAGCGCCCGGAACAAATGGTGCATCGGGAAACGTCCTGACCAAGCGAACGAGGAGCCAATGCCCGTGGACGGAAGAATGCCAGTCGTAGCAGCCATAAAAGGCAGGCGTCAATTTTCGTGGCGGAGCGGCATCTGCATCGCTATTCAAGGTGTGGCTAATGTGATTTGGATACTCTTTGTGGACGCAGGCGAGTGCGAGATTGGCAAACCGCTCCGCAGCGTTGATGTCGAACTTCGGGGGCATAGCGGTCGTCTCAGCACTCGCAATGTTCGCACCAAACAGCAAAAGCATAGCGCAAAGAGTCGAGTTCATCGTCTTGCCCCTCTAATCCAAGTCCAGTTAGGGCACAGCTCAGGCGAGTATAAACGGGTTCACCTTTCCAGCGACTTGCGATCCCAGTCGCCGAGGGTGGCGCCAGCTTCGTACGTGGAACGGCAAAACTCCAGAATCGACTGCGTCGGAGAGTCGGATTTGCGCACGTCCTCATACATGAGCAAAAACTCTCCAAGTTTCTTTTCATAGCGGGCAGTCGCGGGATGGATCGCGGCGTCTCGGAACCCCGGCGGCTCGGGCGCCGTGTAGGAGTAAAACGCCGCTCCTCTCACATCTCCACCACCCGGCCAAAACCCAACACTGCACACTTCGTGCGAATAAGCCTCACGCGTTATAGCGTCGGCACCCGCACGCTCGGGCGCCCTGCGCCCTGAAAAACGGCTCACTGCAAGGTCAAAACTTCCCCAGAAAAAATGCACTGGGCTCGACTTGCCGATGAATTCCGACCGGAACTGGCCGAAGACAGTATCCACAGACAACAAAATCCGCCAGAATTGTTCGACCGATTCCGCGTCGTAAGAATGATGCTCGCGATCCTCATCGAAAGCGATCGGGTTGGGCACCTCGACCGGCATGCGCCAGATTTTGACTTCGATTCCGGCAGAACGAAGCATTTCCATAAACTCGCGATAAAACTCTGCCACCGGGCGAGGTGAAAGAGGAAGACTTTGCACCGTTCCATCGCTGGTCTCGAGCACAAGCTGGTGACTGATGAAGTCAAACCATAGCTCGAAAGACCGCTCCCCATACGGAATGCGCGAAGTCGTCAAGCCACGCGCCTTCACATACAGCGGTACGTTCCACCAGTGGTTCACAAGGGGAGTAAGAGCCAGACGAACTTTCCCCACCATCTGGGTCCACATATGAAGAGTGGCGCAGGAATCTTCCCACGAGTCCAGCGGCAGGCTGGGCCAGCATTCCGGTCGATCGGCAGGCAAGGGCATGTGATTCCCAACCGTTGAGATCAATGCGAGTTGAAAATTGACCCAATCCGATGATACCGCCGCATGCCGTCTGCTAGGGTTGTTTAAATCAGGCGTGGGTGTTGAAAAACTCGTTTTCTTGACCGCCGGTCAATGAGCGATATTGAGATGTTACGCCAATCATCGTGCATCAAGCCGCTGGTACTTCTCCGTCTGGGGGTTGATCCGAAACAGTGCGGCGTTAATATCAGCCGTCATGTCGGGACACTTAATCTCCGTTTTTATAGTGAGTGTCCTGCCGTCGGCAGAAAGCCTCCACTTCTCGATCGTGTCGAAGCGAAGAGACGGTAAATTCGCTTTCGGGGGTGAAGCCACCACCGATTCCAGTACAAGCATGTCGCCTTTCAGTTGCGATTTGCACCTCCCGCGCACGCCCGCTTCTGTCGTGTAGTCACCCTCACTGCCGTAGAGTGGAAAGCTGTTCGTAACGGATTTGTCTCCGTATACTCGCGTGACCTGTACAGTCGAATCGGTCTGGACGACACGCAACGAGGCCGTTGGCGCTTTGTCCCCTTTCTTCTGCTGGGTAGCATAATTACCGGAGAAGTCGGCCTTGGCCGCCGCGAATGCGATAGTGGCAAGAAAAATGACAACTACGAATAGCTTCTTCATTTCGGTCCCAAACAAAATGACTACAAACCTCATTCACAGAAGGACTCTACGCTGAAACAGCTGGACTTGCCACGATGATTGTCGAAATCAGGCGATAGCCCTCAAAACCCTTATTCCTAAAATCGGGATACGCCAGAAACGAGAACGTCTGCGCAACACCGGCCAGAGCCAAGCATGTCCAAGCGTTCCGCGATGTCTGGTCTCTATGCTTTGAGGCAATAGCACCCGCCACAATCAACGACACAAACGCGGCGAACATAAGAGGAATTCAACAAGTGACCCTATCGAGCATCGCCAACCATTGAATCTGCGCCACCTGGGTTCATAAGCCAGCCGACTTGACGGCTGCAATTTTTGCAGATTGACAGTGCGACCTCCTCGCAAACAACGCGTCGCTTGGATTTGTGAATAAAGGGCAAGGGATGCGTGCCGCCCGGTCTGCGGGCGTCTTTTCTTTTGCATCAAGCGGTGCGGTAACTTCTGCTAACAGGCGATAGGTCTTATTGCGGGTCTTTAGTTGGATTTCTCTCCTCGCCGAGGACCAGCCAGAGATGGCTGCATGTAGCTTACCGGGCTCTGTTTTCCACTAGCGCCTTCTGAATTGCCCTCTCCGCCAGGGGCGCCATGATTTTATACCCGGCATCGTTCGGGTGCAGCCCGTCGTCAGCCAGAGAGCGCTTCAGCATGCCTCGATCGTCCACTAACGCGCTGAAGTAGTCGAGATACACGAGGCGGTTCTTGGCGCAGTAGTCTTTGAGCCACTTGTTCAGCGCCAGGATTCTATCGCGCGGACGCGCCGCAAAAGACTCCTCAGCATCGTGCGTGTAGTTGTGCACGGGGAGGACGGACGCAAACACCATCCGGATGCGGTGCGCGCGCGCCAGTTCGGCCATGGAAGCGTAATTGGCCTCGATGTCCTCATTAGACGTGGGCCCGGTCACGCCGGCGATGTCGTTGGTGCCCGCCAGCATGACGACCACCTTGGGGTGCAGATCAATCACATCCTGGCGGAACCGCACCAGCATCTCGGGCGTGGTCTGGCCATCGATGCCGCGGTTGATATAAGGCTTGCCAGGAAAATAGTCGGGTAACTTCCAGCCGTCGGTGATGGAGTCGCCAAGAAATACGACTCGTTTTTCGGCCGCCGCAGGCGGCGCGAGCGCAGTGTCTGCCTGCCGATAGCGTGCCAGTTGCCCGAAGTCGTCGGTATAGATCGCAATCCGCGACGCTCGGTACTGATCCAGTTCAGCGAAGCCCGAGGACGGGATGGAAGGAGCGGGTTGTTGGGCCAGGGCTGGAAAAGAGAGAAGGGTTGCGAATAGTGGTCGCCATATAGTGCGGATGATCGGCTGTAGCTTCATGTTCTCCTCGGAAATCAGGATACGCCAACGTCACAGCGGCTCGACAGTTCTGTATCAACAAATGTAGTCTTTGGTGAGATTCGGAGACGGCTCGATCAGTGTTCAGGTGCGTGGTGCGGATCACTCGGCGACCGGCTGCCATTTGGGGATGCTACGGTTCATGCTGAACCGGGGGTATGCCTCAATCGGACATTTCGACTTCGTCCAAACCGACGCGAAGGACAAACGGGGGCGCCACCCGGGGCGCCGTCGCCATTCCGAATAACACGTCGGGAAACTTCGGTGCACCGACGATCTGGGAATTCAAGGTGGCCGATGAATCCAACGTTACCACGGCCGATATAAAGAGAAGAGGTCGGCAAGCCGCGTGCCCGACAGCCCCTGCTTTTGTTGTCTACGAAGCCATCGGCCTGAAAGCATGGCTGACATTCCGGGCCGTTGCCCGATCGACTACGTAAGCGCTCGCAACGATCTTTCATTCAAGAAGCTGAAGCAGGGTGCCCAAAGATTACGATGAAGGAATTGTCCGGCATCACCGAAGAGCGCGCCGCAACCAAGTGGCATCACTCGATCAAGGCCTTCACTGACAGGCGCGTGCTACAGGTATTGGCGCTCGGGTTCGCCAGCGGCCTGCCGCTCCTGCTCACTTACTCGACTCTATCAGCGTGGCTTGCGACAGCCGGTGTGCGGCGCGCAACGATCGGCGCCTTCGCTCTGGTCGGCACGCCCTACGCATTCAAGTTCCTGTGGTCGCCGCTGATTGATCGCCTTCCGCCACCGCTGCCATTGGGGCGGCGGCGCGGTTGGGGAATCACGATCCAGATCGTCTTGATCGTCGCCATACTCGGCCTGGGATCGTGCAATCCACGGCACAACCTGCCTCTGATGGGCGCCCTGTCGCTGCTCGTCGCGTTTCTGTCTGCGAGCCAGGATATCGTCATTGATGCTTGGCGCGTGGAGGTCCTGGAGATGGACCTCCAGGGTTCCGGTGCGGGCATGATCCAAACCGGCTACCGGATCGCCATGCTGGTTTCCGGAGCGGGATCCCTGGTGATCGCGGCGCGCGCCGGATGGTTCGCGGCCTATGCCACGATGGCGGCGCTGCTCGGCGTGGGAATGCTGGTGTTCCTGTTTGGCCCCGAGCCGAAAGTGGCTGCTGAAAGTGCACATGCCAGAGCCGCCGGATGGCAGGGAGTTCGCCAAACGCTCGCCACCGCAGTGACGGGCCCCTTCACCGATTTCATGCGTCGGCCGCTTTGGCTGGTCATCCTGATCTTCATTGTCGGCTACAAGTTGGGGGAAGCGCTGGCGGGAGTGATGGCAACGCCGCTTTACATCTCGCTCGGGTTTTCGCTCAACGAGATTGCCTCCGTTTCCAAACTGGTCGGGTTCTTTGCGACTGTGGCGGGGGCTCTGATCGGGGGGATGGTGACGGTGCGGTTTGGTTTCCGGCGCTCGCTCGTCCTATGCGGGGTGCTCCAGTCGGCCGGCAACCTGTTTTATGTGCTGCAGGCTGTAGGTGGGCATCGGCTCGGCTATCTTGCGCTGTGTGTCACTGCCGAAAACGTAACTGGCGCAATGGCAGGGACAGCGTTGGTAAGCTATCTCTCCAGTCTATGTTCGCCCGCCTTCACCGCTACTCAGTACGCGCTGCTATCCTCGCTCGCGTCGGTTGGCCGCACACTGGTGGCATCCTCAGGAGGCGTGCTGGCTGAGAAACTCGGCTGGGTGCCGTTCTTCCTGTTGACCACCGTGGCGACAGTGCCAGCCCTCGTGCTGCTCCTCTGGATCGGGCCGCAAGACGATCTCAGGAATAACAAACTCGACCGAGCCGTCGAACGCACAGACAACACGTCAGGAGGCACGAACCCGTCTTAGCTCTTCAGACGAACAGGATGATGTCGGGACCGAGGTACCCTCCGGGTTGGCGATCAAGTTGAGGCCGCGATGCCTGCGCCTGCCGTGAAACTCGCAATTCGAGAAAGTCGCCTGGTGCCACACAACTCAGCTGCGCAAATCATGCTCTTCAGGGTTGCCAAGGAACGCCAGTATTTGGCGGGTTGATAAGGCAGGGGACCTCGGGCTCGCCCGGCGAGCATCTTGGCATCGGCGCAGATTCGTCACCACAAACGGGCATGGCTCCGTACATTCTCACCCATCTGATCCTGGAATTATGGAGCTATGCCGACTTCCCCATTTCTAATCGGACGTTGATGCTTTCGCCTACTTCGACCTACGATAACCGCTCGGCCCGGCCATCAGACTCCGACAACCACGGCTGGCTTCGCCTCGATCATCCTGGCAACGCTGGCCACCCGCTCATACGACTGCAGCCGGTCTCCAAGCTCATATGTATCGGTCACAACGATCACTTCGCCGGCGCCAGTATCACTTGCCAGCTTTTCTAGCCCCGCCTTCACCGTTGCATTCGACCCCACAATCGCCGCGCGCAGTTTATTCTCGACGGCCGCCCGCTCCCAGTCCTGCCATAGCGGCTCCATGGAATCCACTGGCGGCAACAACTCCACCGGTTGGTTTCGGATCAGCCGCAGAAAGCGCTGCTGCGGTGTCGTGAATAACCGCCGGGCGGCCGCATCCGTCTCCGCTGCAATCACCTGCACTCCAATTATCAGGTACGGTTTCAGGAGCACCTCACTTGGCCGGAAGTGCTCGCGGTAGAGCTGCGCGGCTGCGTACAGATACTCGGGAGCAAAATGCGCGGCGAATGCAAATGGCAACCCCAGCATCCCGGCCAGTCGCGCACTGAAGCCACTCGACCCCAGCAATGTGATCGGCACATTGCTTCCTTGTCCGGGAATTGCTTTCACCACCTGCCCTGGCTTCTCCGGGCCGAGGTATGTTCGCAGTTCATCAAGCAGCGCCGGAAAATCTTCTCCACTCTGCTGCAGATCCCTTCGCAGCGCCCGCATCGTCTGAAAGTCGCCGCCAGGAGCGCGACCCAGCCCCAGATCGATTCGTCCCGGATACAACGCTTCCAGCGTCCCAAACTGTTCCGCCACCACCAGCGGTGCATGGTTCGGCAGCATCACTCCACCGCTGCCCACCCGAATCGTCTTGGTTGCGGCGGCCACGTGCCCAATCAACACCGGCGTGGCCGAGCAAGCCAGTCCAGAAATGGAGTGATGTTCCGCCAGCCAGTAACGCTTGTATCCCAACTGCTCGACGTGCTGCGCCAACTGCACCGACCGGGCGATCGCGCTGCCCGCGGACTCGCCTGCTCGCATGCCCACAAGATCTAGTACCGAAACGGCTAACTGGTTACGCATAGCTGGTTAGATGAACCAGCCGCGCAAGCGATGCGGACCTTACCTCAGAGGAAGCGGCTCAACCGCTTGGCAGGCATCGCTATCGGTTGAATGTCCACTCGCGTCCGTTCGCTTTCAGAACTCTCATCCCGCGCTAGCCGGAGCGAGTGCAATAGTTCGGGGGACAAGGTGAAATACTGCTCGATGTTCATTGGCTCTTTTCGTGTAAAACGGAAAACCGCGTCGCTGGTGTCTTCCAGTCCCTAGGCAGCAATGGCTTCAAACCATCTAACGGCCAGATCAACGCGCCATGAAGCCTCTTCCCGCTTTCGCCTGAAAGCAGGTCTTCAATCCCCCACCACCATCGCGAATACGGCGAGATCTGATGATCCCGATCCTTGCTATCGAATCCAGGAACAGTCTATTTTCATTCCGCGGGACCCTTGCGCTGGGCCTGTCCCTGAAACGGCCGTCCCTCCTCTTGGAGTACCCTTCAGAATTCGAATTTGAATTTTCTTATAGATGGACGAACTCGTCCGCTCAATCTTTAGCAGTCTTCGATCTCCACTTTTCCTCTTGTGTCAGAGAACGCCGGTAGTCGGCTAGGAGTTTCTCGCGATTTAGACGAAGATCCTTTCCCGTCGGCGCCGCCGGATAGGGTCGGTTCCCCATTAGACCTTTCCAGAGAATCCGGTTAAAGGTCCCGCCATCGACGCGATCCGCATCGGTAAAGTCCAGGCCCGCAGTGACGCGAGCCCAGTACCGAGAGTCCGGGGTTGGGTTCGTGCATGGCTGTATGGGCGCGGGCAGCGGCAGATTCGTGCAATAGAGAATCGAAGCAGGGGCCGCCGTAAAGGTCCACTCTCGGTTCGGCACCGTGTTGAAGATATCGGCCATCGGTGTTGCCAGCGCGTCGTTCAGGTTCATCGGCTGGACACCCAGAACCTCTTCGATCGTGCGCACGAAATCAATGGTGTTGTATGCCGTGGAGACGAGTGCATTCTTCACGTAGGCGCCAGCCACAAAGGCGATGGTGCGGTGTGAGTCGACGTGATCGCCGCCATCCTGCGCGTCATCTTCTACAACAAAGATCAGAGTGTTGTTTTTGTAGACAGGGCTGTTGGCGATCTTCTCGACCAGCAAGCCTACCGCATAGTCGTTATCGGCCTGGTCCCGGTCGGGAGTATTCACCAGGTCGATTGAGGTTGCGAAGTTGCCGGTGTGATCGTGCATGAAGCGGACGAGACTCAGGTTGGGAAGTCCGCCCGTGGCGTAATTGGTGTCGAAGTCGCGCTCCCACTCCTTGTAGCGGTAGTAGTCCGGAAACGAGGGATCGAACCCGCGAAAGTACTGATCGGTAAACGGCGCGAGGGCGACGTTCGTAGGGGTGGCCACGATGGTGCTGCTGGAAAACGGGTCATGGGTCAAAGGAATCTGGCAGCTGGCCACGTTGTAGCAGGTAATGTCTACGAAAAAACCATAGGAGCGAACCGTGAGACCCGCCCGCAGCGCGTTATCCCATAAGTAGCCCGTATTGATTTCATCGTTCGGTCCATCCGGTGCATCCACGTCGGTCTGACCCGGCAACAGATCCTCGCCGTCGGGGATGTCCGGTGAAAGAGCCCCACCGGGCATGAGGGGATCGGAAGCCTGGCGCTCGGCGAGGGTCGGCAGGGAAACGTTTACGCTGCGATTCAAGCCCTCAGTATCCAGGCTGAGGCCACGCTGCGAGTAGTTGACAGGGAACTGGTGTTCGACCACGTCGGGCGCGCGAGCCGAAGTGCTCCACGGCCAGCCGTCATTACTGACTTCGGCGGTGGCGCGGAAATTGTCGAGGGTAACGAACTGCGACGCCAGGTTGTGCTGATTCGGCGTGATCGCCTGCCCAAATAGCGCCAATGTGGGATCGCCATTACCCCGTCCCAGATCGCCCAGGATCTGGTCGTAGGTCCGGTTTTCCTTAAGGATGTAAATCACGTGCTGCACACCGTCATGCACTGCTGCCATCGCCGGGCCCGTCGCGGAGGTGCTGGAGAAGCGGTTGTTCTTGGTTACCTGCGTGGTCAGCGCCGGAAGTTGTGCCATCGCGCTCGAGAGCTGGAAGCTCTGCAAGCCGGCCTTGGTCAATTGGGGATTGTATTCATTCGCCGGGAAGCAAGTCGGGTACGTTGCTCCCCCATAGCCATAGCACCAGTTGGGATTCGCGCCGGTAGGCGATTTCGAATTGACCACATACGCCCACGTGCCATCGGCGCTGAGGGTCAGCGCGTTCGGATACCATCCAGTGGGAATGAGTCCGGTTACCTGGTCGCCAACATTAGTTCCGGTCAGCGCCACCACCGCGATGTTATTCAGATTGCCGTTAGTCACATAGAGATAATTCTCGCCCGGCTCCTGGAGCGTTACGCTGTTCGTGTTCGCGCCCGTATATTGCTTCAGGGAGAAGGAATTCAACACGGATGAGGGCGCGATCACAGGGATGCTCTCGACGACCGAGTTTGTTAAGAGGTTGATTACGTCAACCGTGTCCGACTCGTCTTCGCCAACATACAGAAGCGTCTGAGCCTGGTTCATGGTCATCTTATTCGGTTGACCTTTCACTGGGATACGGGAGATTACGACTGGCGTTACGGTCGCTACGGTACAGGATGGCGGGGCTGTACCGGTGGTGCAAGTCTCCTGCAGGTTCACTACATCGATTTCGCGGTCGCGAAGGCTGGACACATAGGCTGTCGCGCCCGGCCCGGAACTGCCCTTGATTACTACCCAAAACGGATATTCGCCGCCCGCGATACCTGGCGTAGGCGACCTGACGGCCTTGCCGGGGCGCAGATCGAGTTCCGTTCCTTGCGTTGTCCCTCCTGCTCCTTGCAGCGTTCCAGTTCCTGGCGTCCATGGCTGCCATTGCGTCAGCCAGTTGCTCAACCCTCCCGTGAATACCGTGATCGAGTCGTTGTAATAATTCGCCGCCACCAAAGTCCGGCCATCGTTCGAAATCGCCACGCCGGCCACGCAAGGAGCCACATAAACAGCGGCATTTACCGAGGCGAATTGGTTGTTGGGCACGGGCAGGCCATTACCCGAGGGGTGTCCCTCGGCAATCGTGAGTGAGGAGTTTTGGCCCAGCGGATTCTGGCCGAAGTCAAGTTCGCCTTTCAGCGACCAAATGTGCGTGCTCGGGTCCTGCGTGACGATGTGGACGTTATCCCCATTGTTGGGGAGAGGATACGGGATAGGATCGGTGCCATAAGGAGCGTCACCCATGCCACCAGACACGTAGAAAGCATGATTTGCCACAATGGGATCCCAAACAATCCCATGATAGGAATTGGGGATTTGCACTGCCTGCTTAAAGACCGGCGTGTGGTTCGTAATGTCGTAGACGAATACATACTCACTCGAATACAGCGGATCAAAAAAGGGAAACGGACCCTGAAAGACACGGTTGAACCCGCTGGTTAAGACCAGCAAGGTCGTGCCATCCGGACTCACTACGCTGTTGACAGCTTGTCCGGCCAGCCATTCTACGGGAGGAACTTGAGGATTGGCTGGGTCGGTCACAACCACGCCGGTGTCCAGAAATTCAAAGCTGGAACCCGTGGGCGCCAACGGGGTAATCGATTGGCCCATATTCGGAACCCACTGGGGCGAGTTATAGATCGTGATGGTCAGGATCGCCGTGGCGCTGCCAGCCGGGTTGGAAGCCGTGACTGTGTAATTGGCGACTACAGGGGACGCGGTAGCAGAGGACGCGATTGTGGGAGTTCCAGTGACGATACCTGTCGCCGGATCCAGGCTGAGGCCTGCCGGTAAAGCCGGGCCCCCCGAATAGATTGGGCTAACCATGTACGAGGTTGGCAGTCCCCCGGTGGCGCTCGTAGTCGGGATGTTGGGAGTAATTGGCACCCCAGCCGCATAAACAGGCGCGGGTGTGCTATAGGCCAAGCCCGCTGGAGACGATCCCACTACATTCACCGTAATGGTCAGGGTCGCCGTAGTGCTGCCCGCGGGATTCGCAGCTGTGATCGTGTAGCGGGTGCCAGGGGCCGAAGCGGTCGGTATTCCGCTGATGACACCTGCAACGGGGCTCGTGGCTGTCGTGATCGCGCTTAGTCTGAGACCCGCCGGAAGAGCTGGGCTCACACTGTAGGTGGTCACCGCACCGCCGGTGCTGACCGGGACATTCTCCGGAATCGCAACCCCCACGGTGTAGATCGCGGTGCCGGGGATGTAGGCCAGGCCCGCTGGCGCCGCGATGTTCACTGTGATGGTTAGCGACGCTGTGGCACTGCCGGCCGAGTTCGACGCAGTCACGGTGTAGACGGTCATGGCGGTTGCGGAAAGCGGCGTTCCGCTGACAACGCCAGTACTCATGCTCATCGACAGGCCCGGCGAAAGAGGCGGAGTCACGCTATACGAGTTCACCTTGCCCCCGGTACTGGTGGGGCTGTTGGCGGTGATCGCCATTCCCTCCGTGTAGACTGCCGTAGCAGTGCTATAGCCAAGCGCCGTGGGAGCCTGAAGCGCAGTCGGGCTAGAGCCGTGGTTATTACCGCCGCATCCGCAGAGAAGAACAAGGGCACCTGTCGTTAGAAGAATAGCGGGAAAACTGAGCAGTCTAAGACTTCTGTAGCGCATGTTCACAATTGACTCCTGGATGGCCAGATGGTTTTTGCTTTGGGCGCGTTGGTGCAGTGGGGCGCAATGTCGGTTTGCTCTTAATTAAGTGTGTTCCAATAAGTGCGTCTGGAAGCTATCTCACAAATCGTTTGGATGGGGCACGGCTCGTGCCGCCCAGGGCCGATAAAGATAGGGGCCTCAGCCCTGAAAAGCGAACAGTTTGCCTCCTCGGTTGTTTATGAGATGGCTTCTAATTCCTCTTTTCCATAGTGCACGTTCATCTCCAGCAGGCAGAAGGTACCGTCGAAATGCGCTTGTGATCCGCACCATTGGACATTCCTTGAACGGAGGGGCTATGGCTGAGTGGCGAAGTTGATGCTCTCACCTGGCGAGCTTTCAACATCAGAACCCGGGCGTCAAGCTTGACCGTCCAGACCGTGTCGTACTCATCCCCCGCAGAAGCGGGAGCGTAGTTTATGAGCAGCGTACTTTCACTGCCAGCCGCCGCCGAGAGACCGGTAGAGCGTAATAATATTCGCTAGTTCCTCGCGGCGGATTTGCACAAGCAGTATCTGCGCGTCGAGCAATTGGCGTTCGGAATCGAGATATTCCAGATAACTGGCGACGCCACCCCGATAACGCAGATCGGCCAGTTCCACGGCCGCGCTGAGGCTCTCGACGAGTCCTTCTTGTTCGATACGCAACTCGGCAAGTTTTCGCCGGGTCACCAGTGCGTCGGCTACTTCGCGGAAGGCCTCTTGTACCGTCTGTTCGTAGAGGAGCAGCGCTTGCTGCTGAATTGCCTCCGCGCTGCGTACACCTGCGCGGATGCTGCCGGCGTGAAAAAGCGGCAGACTTGCGGCTGGACCAATTGACCATACCGCTCCGGAGCCGCTGAAAAGGTCGTGCAGTGCGGAACTCTCGAATCCGGAAGACGACGTGAGACACAGCACTGGGAAGTACGCGGCTTTTGCGACGGCCACCAAGGCGTGATTGGCGATGAGTTGCTGCTCCGCCTGGAGAATGTCGGGCCGGCGTTCGAGCAGCGCCGAGGGCAAGCCGGCAGGGAGATCGGAGGATAGTCCCTGTTCGAGGAGGGAACGTCCGCGGACGATCGCTGCGGGATTTCGTCCGAGTAGCACGTCAAGCTGGTTTTCGGTCTGCTCAATCTGCAGCTCTAGGCTCGTAACCGCCGTGTGGGCGCTTTCCACGAGAACCTGCGCTTCCCGAAGGTCGATCTCCGAGGAATAGCCGTTATCCACGCGAAGCTGAACCAGTGCAAGAAAATCCTCGCGGAACTTGAGCGCATGGCGAGTGATTTCTAATTCCAGATCCAGATCTCGCAACAGGAAGTAATTGCCCGCGACATCGCTCACCAGCGATTGTAGAACCGCGCGCCGCGCTTGCTCGCTGGCCAGCAACTCGGCCCGCGCCGCCACGCTCATATTGCGGATTCGTCCCCAAAGATCGAGCTCCCAGCCGAGGCTGACGGAGAGACTGGAGGCGCTGCTATCAAGGGCAAGAAGCCGTGAATTGCCATAGCCGGCTTGTGCATCGAGGGCCGGGAGGCGAGCCGAGCGGGAAATAGTAAGTTGTGCGCGAGCTTCCAACACGCGCGTGGCCGCAATTTGTACGTCGAAGTTATGGGACAGCGCCTCTTGTATCAGCTTCGACAACTCTTCGTCATGGATCAGGTCCTGCCACCGGAGTTCGGCGAGAGTGCCCAAGCTATTTTGGCGGGTGCTATGCTCCGTGGTATCTCCGCGATAGGCCGGGGGAACCGGCACCTCAGGCCTTCGGTAGGGAAGGCCGGCGCAGCCGTTAAGCAGCAGCGTGGCGAATAACTGCGTGGCTAACGTCGTCGCGGTCACTATGCTTGTAAAGCGTGGTGTCCGCGAGTTCGAGTTGCTGGAGGACCGTTGCGAGAACCGTTTTATGAATCGCACTAATGATGATGGGGAAGTGGCTGGCATTCGCGATTTACCTGTCCCGCACGGCTTGAACCGTCCTGGCGATGACCCTCTGTCCAGGCCGCACCTTCGTCATTCCCTCGACGATCACGGTTTCCCCGCCCGCCAGTCCGCCAATGACGATGCTCTTTCCCTGATAACTCCCCTCGGTCTCGACGGTGCGAGCAGCCACTTTATTCCCGGGAGTAACTATGTTCACGGTCTTAGAGCCATGAACGGCAAGCACGGCCTGTTCGGAAACCAGCACGGCGTCGCGCTTTTCAATCGGCATCCGTATGCGGCCAGACATCCCAGGCACCAGAATGCCTTTCGGGTTGGGAAATTGCGCCTCGATGAGAATGGTTCCAGTCTTGGCGTCCATAGCGCGTCCGAGGTTGGTATAGCGGCCACGGAACGGGTAAGTACTGTTATCGGCGAGAAGCAATTCGAGGTGCGCCAATGCGTCGCGATCGACGCCTTTGGTGATAGTAAGAATGTAGAGAGTTTCGCTGATGGCAAAGCCGACATTGATTGGATCCAACGGAGTAATAGTCGCGAGCCGGGTCTGTTCTCCTCGCCCTACGTAGTTGCCTACCGAGACTTCCGTTCGGCCGATGAGACCGTCAATCGGAGCGCGGATGGTGGTCTCTTCGAAATCCATCTGCGCATTCTTTAGGGTCGCCTGGGCCGCGGCCAGGCTGGCCTGCGCCTGCCGAAGGCCAACGCCGTCGCCGACCGAGGTGGTTCGTACCGTGGCGCGGGCATCCTCGACCGCGGCCAGAGCAGAGGATTGAGCCGCGATGGCTGCGTCCAAGTCTCGTTCGGGCACTGCCTTGCGCGCGGCCAGCGGCTTCATCCTTTCCGCATCCTGGTTGGACCGCAGCAGGTTGGCCTCCGCTTGCCGCAGCGCCGACTGGGCATTCACCAAATGCTGCTGCTCCCGCGCCATTTCCAGATCGCCCTCCGCCTTTTCGACCGCGGCTTGAGCTAACTGTAAGGCGGCAGCGCATCGCCGCGGGTCTATGCGAAACAGTACCTGGCCTTTCTTGACCAGGTTTCCTTCGTGAAAGGACATCTCGGTCAACCGGCCTTCGACATTCGCGCGGATATCCACGGTGGCGGCGGCCTCGGTCTGGGCAGGCAGTTCCACGACAATCGGGACGGTGCGGCGCTCCGCGGTCTCGACGATTACCACTGGTTTGCGCGGTCCGAAGTGGAGGAGAAGCACGCATGCAGCCAGGACGAGTGCAGTTCCAATCGCCGCCCATGTTTTTACTTTCATCGTTGCGTTTGGGATGGCCAGGATCGCACCCACATTTGCTATTCTCATGCGTCTTGTCTATTCGCACTGACGCCTAATGCAATTGTGGTCAAATGCGCGGCAATCGTCCATGCACGGTGGTAGATGTCTTTCATGCCGCGCGCAGGGTTGCCAACTTCCCATAGTCCATTTGCAGCACCCGGTCTCCGGCGCCGAAATAACGGTCGTCATGCGACACAACTATTACTGTTTTGCCGGAGCTTTTGAGTTCCGGCAAAAGCGTTTCATAGAAATAACGGCGAAAATGCGGGTCTTGGTCGGCCGCCACTTCATCGAAAACATAAACCGGCTTGTCCTCCAGATAGGAAACGACCAACGCCAGACGCTTGCGTTGGCCGGTTGAAAGATGAATGTTGGTAAAACGTCTTTCGCTAAACGAGGTTTTGCCGGATATCTCCATTAAACGCAGTAACTCGTTGACGCGTTCCGGATCGGCAGCACTTAGCCCGTGCAGTTTCTCGAAGAGGTGGAAGTCCGAGAAGATGGCAGAAAAAAGATTGCGGTAAGACTGAATGTTGGCCGCAGCAATCTCCACGTTGTCGACATAAATAGCTCCTTGTGTCGGCCGATACAAAGCAGTGAAGAGTTTGAGTAAGGTCGTTTTACCGCAGCCGTTGCCCCCAACCAAAAACAAAATCTCGCCACGTCGAATCTCGGCGTCGACCGGGCCCACCTGGAACGTGGCGTTTCCATCGGAGTCCTTATATGTGAAGCAGACGCCATTGAGGCGAATTGCTTCGAACGAGCTCAGGTCGACGAGTGGCGCGTCTTCGTACTCCGCGGATTTCGCCAGGCCTTGATCCAAAGTGGCTTCCAGACGCCGAAGATTGCCGACGATGACATTCACCTGCGAAAGCATGGGGATCAGCGTGACCACGTTGGTTAGAGGACCGAAGAAAAACAGGATGGCGGCGACGATTTTGGTAGCCGAGCCTGAAAAAGAGGTTGCGATGACGGGAAGAACAAAGGCGACCGCTCCGAGCAGGATGACAAAAAACATCTCGACAAAAATGATGTTGTTCGAGAACAAAACCATGACGCGGGTGCGCACGTCACGCACACGCGTGGCCGTGGACTGGAAGTCCTGATACACGTCGTTGCTCTTCAGCTGGTTGATGCGGAGTTCCTTGAACCCTTTCAGCAATCCGTTGAGCGAGTCGAACAATTCGTCTTCCTGTTTCGAGGCGTCACTCAAGCCCTGGTCGTAGGACTTGCGGTCCCTGAAGTATTTGGCGGCGCCGCTCGCGATCAGAACGACACACAGCAGCATGGCGACCGGAGACACGATAGCGATATAGCCGAGGGTGAACACAATCATCACGACGCCTTGCGCGGCGGCGAACAGCGGCCGTGCCGCTTGCGCGATCGCTGCCGTGTCCCGGCTGATCCGGGCATGGATGTCGGCCTCGCCAATGGATTCCAGCGTCAGCAGGTCGGAGCGGCGGATCTTGTCGGCCAGCCGCAAGCGCACGCTGCAAATGGCGGCTTCGGCAATCCGGGTGGATTCATAGAGGATATAGCGCAGCGAATAGACGAATAGCGCGATGGACAAGGCGAACCAAACAAAGTGTTTCCAGGACGGTCCGCCTCCGCGCAAGGCGTCAACCGCGGCATTGATGACCGCGAGATTCAATGCGTTGGCGATTCCGGAAGCGGCAGTGAGTATCAGCAGTTTCCGGTTCAGAGCGTGGGTCTCGCTTTGAAGGAAGCCGATGATGCCGAACTTCATGAAGTCGATCATGGTGTGGGCTCCGGAAGCCAAGTCAAGATTGCCCGGCGTCTGGGAAATTACTAACACGCTGGACTATCCGTCTGAGGTGCTAGGAGTTCCCTAACTTGCTCTCCTGGCTTCCCCGTACACTGATGGCGGCTGCGCCACGGCCACGTCGGGGTTTTGAACGATTCCCACCAGCACGGTTTCGAAATTTGCCGCCATGCGCTCGATGGTGGTCGCGTCGAATAACGCGGTGTTAAATTCCAAGGCTCCGCGCAACTCTCTTCCAGCCTCTTGCAGCGAGAGCGTGAGGTCGTAGGTAGCCCCGGCTGTGGGCCGCGCCAGATCCAAAGGAGTGATGACTAGCCCATGTAAAACGAGTTCCTGCTTGGGTACGTTCTGCAGCACGAACAGTGTTTGGAAGACGGGAGTGTGGAGGGCGCTTCGGTCGGGCTGCAGGGCCTCCACAATTCGGTCGAAGGGGACGTCGGCGTGTGCATATCCAGTCACGGCGGAGTGGTGAGCACAGGCCTGAATCTCGCGGAAGGTCGCTCCCTCGCGCCACTGCAGTCGAAGGGCGAGAGCGTTCACGAAGAAGCCGATGAGGGCTTCGGTCTCCACGGGATAGCGGTTGGCGAAGGCGGTTCCGATAACGATGTCTTGCGGGTTGTCGTACTGGGACAACAGAATCGCATAGGCCGCGAGCAGGGTAACGAAGAGGGTAGTTTCCGATTCCCGGCTGAGGCGCCGCAATCGTAAGGTGAGGTCACGATCAAGATGCAGCGGCACCATACTCATCCGAACCGTGCCCGCATGAAATTCTCCGCCGGCGTGGCGCGGACGGTTGAGAGGCAAGTTGAGGAGTGGCGGCGCGCCCCGAAGATGAGTCTGCCAGTAGTCGAGGTGCTTTGCCAGTCTTTCTCCGGCCTGCCAACGCCTTTGCCAGACGGCGTAGTCCGCATATTGCACTGGCAGTTGGGGGAGTGGATCTTGAGCACCGGTGAGGCACGCGTTGTAGATTGTCGACAGTTCGCGCAGCAAAACCTGGACCGACCAGTCGTCGCTGATGATGTGGTGCATTGCGAGGTGCAGAATGTTCTCGTTTCCGGCAAGGCGAATCACCCGCATGCTCCATAAAGGGCCGCGGGTAAGGTCGAAATGCTGGCTATGGGCCGCGCGGAGACTGGCATCGAGCGCAGCTTTACGACGGTTCTCCGGCACGTGGCGCAGATCCGCAAAAGAAAGCACGTTCGCACACTGCGGCGAAATCGTCTGCACCGCGCTGTCGTCCGATATTCGACCCGATATTCGACCCAAGATTCGAAACGATGCGCGCAAGTTATCGTGCCGGGCAAGGATCGCCGCGAGTGCGCTTTCCAGTGCAGACGAATCGAGAGCGCCCTCCACGCGAAACGCCCGCACCATGTTGAACTTGTCACTTGGCCCTTCGATCACGGCAAGGGTCCACAGTCGCTGCTGCGCGAAGGAGAGAGGAGCCTCTGCGACTCCTGTCGCCGGCCGAATCGCCTCATCCGCTTCGAGACTGCGCGCGTGTTCCACCGCCTCCGCTAGCCGTGCGATCGTGGAATACTCGAACAGGCAATTGGGGGGCAGCATGACGTGGAAGGAATCGGCAACACGAGCCACAACCTGCATCGCAAGCAAGGAATGGCCACCCAGGCCGAAGAAGTTCTCCTGAATGCCGATCCGTTCCCAACCGAGAAGGTCCGACCAGATTTCTTTCAGGCGCGATTCGACGGCGGTGCGCGGAGCCACATAAGCGGTGTCCGGCCGCTGTCCGGCCACCCGGGGGTCGGGCAGCGCGCGGCGATTCAGCTTGCCATGCGCAGTCAATGGCAGAGAGTCCATGAGGATGAAGGCTGCGGGCATCATGTAGTCGGGCAGCGCCGCGGCGACCAGCGCGCGCAGTTCGTTGATGGAGGGTGGCGCATCCGTGTGCACAGGGACCAACCATGCGGCCAGGTTCTGCTCGCCTGTGGAGTCGAGCCAGGCAGTGACGAGGGCGTCACGGATCAATCCGGTGGCGGTGAAGAATGCTTCCACCTCGGCGGTCTCAACGCGGTACCCCCTGATCTTGACCTGGAAATCACCCCGCCCAAGGTGCAGCAGACAGCCATCGGGCAGTAGACGGCCTTGGTCGCCGGTGCGGAACAGTCGCCGGTTGCCGCCGTCCGGGTCAGGCATGAATGCCATCTCAGTCAGCTCGGGATGGCCCCAATAGCCTTGGGATAGATAGCGGCTCCGGACCACGATTTCGCCGACAGTACCTGCGGCTACCGGCTTGCGCTCGGCATCCCAAAGCAGCAACTCGACATCGTCCACGGCGTATCCCGAAGGCACGGTGCTTCCCTCAATCCGCGAGTCAGGCCAAATGGGGAACTGGCAGATGGGACTAAGCTCCGACGCGCCGAAGCTCACGATCACGCGAGAATCCTCGGAGAAGTGTCGCTGGTAGAGACGAATTTCACCGGCATAGACCGTCTCGCTGCCTAAGAAGACCAGGCGCACCGAAGGGAACCGGTCCTCCGGAGGGAGCATGCGGCAGAAGTGGCGGAACATGGTAGCCACGGCGAAGAATACCGTGATCCGCTCATGCCGCAGCCAGTCTGACAGACCGGCGAGGCCGTCGCGTTTCACATCGAAATGAAGTAACGTCGCTCCGTTTAACACGGTGCAATAAATGTCGCGCACCGCGCCGGCAAAGCTCGGCGAATAGAGCAAGACCAAACGGTCCGCGGGCGAAATCCGTCCACCGTTGGTATAAACCATGGTCAGATGCAGTACGTAGCGATGGTCCTGCATCACTCCCTTCGGCTTCCCCGTGGAGCCCGAGGTGTAGAGGATGTAGGCGAGACTGTCGGCGGTGATTGGCAGGCCCGGGTTCTCTTCGGACACACCAGAATCGAGGGCGTTCATATCTAGCAGCGGGAGCTTGAGGGGATCTAGCGCGGTGCATGATGCCTGGCACAAGGTCTCGCACAACGCCGCGGACTGCTACATGTGGCCGCTATCGGTAATCAGCAAAGCTGGCCGGCATTCGGCAAGAATCGCCACGGTCCTCGCGTCGGGTTGCGAAGTGTCCAGGGTCACGTAGAACTTCCCAGCCTTGAGCACACCCAGCATGGCTGCTATAACCGCAACACCACTTCCGATCAGTAGCGCCACGGGTTCGGGTTCCGCTCCTCGCGTGGCGAGCACGGCATGGGCAACGTGGTTGGCCAGTCGGTTCAGTTCGCGATAGGTGAGGGTGGACTCGGAGTCCGCGACGGCAATCTTGTCTGGAGATAAGAGCACCTGCCGCTCGAATCGCTCCGGAATGGATCTCTCCACATCTTCCATGGGGAAAGTGACGAAGCCGCTGGTGGCGGCTGTCGCCTCCACGGCGATGGACATTACGTCGGAATGCATTGCCTCAGGCATGACTGAGCGCCTCCTCCATGGGATCGATGACTTTCAAGCGGGAGAGAAAGGCAACAACCGCGGGGCTGCCGCGGAGCCTGAGCAGGTCAATCGTCGGCGGGATTTCCGTACATCCGGCGAGGACGCAGTCATAGTGAATGCCATCGTCCTGTCCGGATCGCAAGATGGTCTCGAAAAATTCGTTGCCGAGCTCCACCGCGCGGCGCTCGTCCAACGACTTCAGCCCTTCAAATATGGCGCTCATCAAGAGACGGCTCATGGTGGGCGACAGTTCGTCGAAGGCAATGCCGGCATCGCGGCACGGTGCTGAAAATATCTTGCCTGCCTGGGCACCCTCGGTTGCCAACAGCAGCGCTCTCTTACAGGACTGCTGCTTGAGCGCACTCACAGAGGACTCAACGAGGGAGATCATCTCGATTCGGCAGGGTACTTTGCCCGATACTTTGCCCGATATTCTGCCCGCTCGCGCAGCGTTCCAACGTAGATCATCCGCAACTAATCGCCAGAAGTAGTGGGCGGAATTGCAGGCGATAACGCAACGAACTGCCTTGCCGGCGGGGGGCATAAAATCCACAACCAATCGCACTGCGTCCGCCAGGATCGAAGCCACTTCGTGGCACAAGGGACTATCGAAGTTGCGTTCGCCCAAAATGACTGTAGAGCGATCGGGCACGGAGCAGACCTGATAAAGCACGATGGCACGCGAATTCTGGAAACGTGAGCAAGCCTGGCTGAAGGCAAGAGCGCCTGCCAGCGGGCCCATGCCTCCGATGATCGTCAGCGGGGGGCGATGGGGACGAGAGGGGAAGAGGCAAAAGACCTCTTCCGGGTGATCCTGGTCCGTGACCGTGAAGCCATTCGCTCGCCTTCGCAAGGCGTTTGCGCATAACGCGACCTTATAGTTTGCCATTGCCTGCACCGCGTCCGCGTAATGCAGGAATCGCTGTACGGGTACCTCGAGTACGAGAGGCGCCATCGCCGATTGCGCGGCGGCCATCATGCAACCTCAACGGCTAATAGAGTTTTCGTTGTCTGCCCCGAAAGTTCGATCCGCATCATCCCGGTCAGTTTCTCCATCACCTGCCCCAGTTTTCGTAGATAGGTGCGGAAGATGGAGCCGGCTCGCGTCGGGTCGAACGGTGTTTTGGCGACGCCCAGATAGCGATCAAGCGCCTCGACCACTACAAGAAAGTGAGCGGCTTCGACGTCGTCTTCCACATGGGCCGAGATATAGGTGACCGCCTTGCGGCGTTCTGGCGCTGTAAGGCGGGTGTGTTGCTGGAAGTAGGCGTCGGCCGCAGGCAGAGCGATGGAATACTCCCCGTGGTTGTAAATCTCAGAGAACATATTGGTCAGCAGGCCATCTGGGATGGATTCAACAACCATGTTGCCGTAAATCCATTGGCTGAACCGATGGGCTTCCGGAAGACGGTATTTCGGTAGCTGCCACAGATCACCGCCCGTCAGCGCCATCGCGAAATCATCGTAAAGCTCTGCGTGGGTGTGGCCGCCGAAATCCAGGCCCAGATCTTCGTAGCTGGTCGATGCGTTTCTTGCCGCGGCCAGAAACAGATTGGACCGGTCGGCATCTGCCGCGCTGTCGGCAGATCGTTGCAGGCGGCAGGAAAGCCCGTAGATTGCCAGCATCTTCAAATGAGTTGCTTTCCAGGAACTCGCGAACGTGTTCAGCAGATCCGGAGACCATGCCGAGGCGGGAAGCAACCGGAAGAACTCTTCAATGCTTCCCACAGAACCCGGCTCTTCGGAGAAGACGCTATGCAACGTGTCACGAAGTTCCCCGGAAGGAACCAGCGAGATGACAGGATTGATGACGGCGTGTAGAGATATGGGCGTATCCATTATCAAGACTCCTTAGTTTTGAGATTCGAATTGCGCGAGACGAAACCTGTGATGGTTGTTCCTGTAGCTCAAGCGGAAACTGCTTTAGAAGCCTTTCCCGTTCCGAACATTCGTACCGTGACGCCTCCTACGCGGCGTTCGAATTTAGTAATGGCGGCGAGAAAAGTTGTGCAGCCTGGCACAACATCTCGGTTCGGCCCGCCGCCGGAAGTGGAGGCCAGACCAGCCCCAGGCGCGCCAATAGCATCTGGGTTCGTCCAGAAACGATTTCCAGACGGCGCGCCCGCCCTTGCGGCGACACGGCGCGGTACAGTCCGAAATTCTCCATTGTCTCGGCCAGAGCGGCGCTCATGTCTGGCTCATCCACCGCGGATTCCAGGCGCTTCAGGAAAGCATCGAACCCGCACGCTTGAATTCCGTCCGCCGCAGCGACGAAGTCAGACAGCGAATCTCTCCTGGCATTCTCCAGATGATGGGTTTCGTTGGTCAGGCTGGCAGCTTCCGCCAGCAACACGAGTCCGCGCGCCACCACATCCACATGGCACAGCCACAAATGAGAATCGTCAGGCGCAACTCCCAGGCGCATGAACGATGCGAATTGCCGGAAGAGGGCGTTCTCCTTGATGTTCAATTGCAGCGGTCCACCGTCAGCCGCAAACATCAAACTGCCGACGCGATGGATACAGGCATTGGCGAGGCTCTCGCGCGCCGCGATTACCAACCCTTCGGCCTCCTGCTTGCTGCGAACGTAGTAGTTCTCGTCCAGCGATTCGGGGGCTGCGTCGTATTCCGTGAACAAGCGGAACTCCGCTGCCGGAGCCCTCCCACATACGGAGAGCGTGGATACGAAATGGAAATCCGCCGGCGTCGCCGCATGGTGCGAGGCCAGCTTCAACAATCGGTTGGTGGCGGCCACGTTGTCGGCGCGGAACTCCGAATCGTGGCCGAAGTGCTTGACGTTGGCAGCGCAATGGAAGATCGCCTGTAAACCCTCCGTCAGGCGATCATGGTCCCGCAATGACAGCCCCAGATCGTCGCGCCGCAAGTCGCCCACCAGCAGCGTGAGGCCGGCATTGTTGAGCAAAGCAGCGCCCTTCTCGCTGCCGAAGTAGTGGCACAGGCTCCCTCCCAGGCGCGCGCGGACGGTCCGCTCGTCCTCGCTGCGTACCAGGACGCTGACTTGGCGGTCGCTATCGGCCAGAAGTTCGCGCAGGAGATAGCTGCCTAAATATCCAGTTGCCCCCGTGAGCAGAACTCGCCTGTAGTGCCGGCGGCCTTGCTCATCGTTCTGCCGATAGCGCTCGTTCCGCTTCTCATAGTCACGCTGCGCGGGGGCCAGAGCTGCGTCGCGTTCCGTCTCGTAATCGGCAAGGTTTTTTTGGTAGCTTCGCCAATGCTGACCAGCGGATTGGATCAGGGCCCGCAGGTGCTCAGGCCGCTGCCGGCAGACGCCAGCGAAATCCATCAGACGCGGATGTTCATAAAGATCGTTGACGCTGCACTGCAGCGTCCGTCGAAGGTGATTGACCGCGGCGATGGCGCTCAGGCTGTTGCCCCCGAGGTCGAAGAAATTGTCTTCACGCGCGATAACCCGGCACCCGTTGAGTTGCCTGTCATTGATTGGAGCCTCGTTGAGCCCGCGATCATTGACCCGTCGCGCATTGATCCGCGGCTCATTGAGCCGCGACTCCAGGTGTTCCGCCCAGACTTGCGCGATGTGCTGTTCCATCCCCTCGTGAGGTCGCGTCTTCTCACGGTCTGCGCTGTGCGCTTCGAAAGCAGTCCGCTCGGTGATTGCGGCCAACAATGCCGCCCGGTCAACCTTTCCGGCGGAGTTCACAGGGATCGCTGGAACGCGAATTACGGCTGAGGGCAGCATGTAGGAAGGCAACGTCGCGGATAGGTAATCTTTCCACTCTGCCTGGGCGGGTTCGTCTGCGCCCGCGTAAAAGCAGACGAAAGCCCATAGAGTCTGCCCGCCGCCGGACTCGGTTTCCACTGCGGCCACTGCCTGCTGCACTCCCGGATGCGCGGCCAACCGATGCTCGACTTCACCCAACTCGACGCGCTGGCCGCGGAGCTTCACTTGCCCGTCGGATCGGCCCAGCACTTCCAGTTCGCCGGTGTAAGTCCAACGGCCCAAGTCCCCGGTGCAATACAGCCGCCCAGCCGTTGTTTCCACGAAACTTGCGGCCGTGAGATCGGGGCGATTCAGATATCCCGCAGCAATCTGCGCGCCCCCCAGCCAAACCGTCCCAATTGCGCCGGGTGGAAGCGACTCTCGCTTACTGCCGCGGATATGAATCGACGTGTTCGGCAACGGCTTGCCTGCGGTGAGTCGCTGTGTCTGGACAGTCACCTGCCCATAGCTGACGGCGACCGTATTCTCGGTCGGGCCATAGCCGTTCATGTAACACAGCCGTGAAGCGTAGTGCATGGCGTCTGCACGATTCGGCGGTTCTCCCGCGGTGAGCAACACGCGGAGAGTCGGAGGGTCCGCTTGTTCAAAGAGCCGCAGATAGGACGGCGGCATGGTCGTAACCGTGACGCCCAGCCGGCCGAACTTGGCCCGCAACTCAAGAGTGTTGTCCATTTCGCCGCGCAGGACGGGAACCACAGCCCCTCCCACTGCCCACGCCATGACTAACTCTGAAATCCACGCGTCGAATCCAGGCGACGCCATGATGGAGGCCCGGTCGCTGGATCGCATGTCCAAAGCAGCCGCAATCCCGAGGGCAAGATTGTTCAACCCCTGGTGGCGCAGCATCACCCCCTTGGGCTCTCCCGTGGACCCCGAGGTATACATAATGTAGGCGAGCTCAGAATCTCTGACGCCATCTCCGCCAATGTCAATCGGATGACTGTGGCTAGAGATGTACTCCTCGGGCGCGTTTTCCGGCCGGAAAACCAGACAGCCAATCCCGGCCAGCGCTGGTGGTAGTTCAAGACCGTCGAGGATCACCAGATGCTGAATTCCGGCATCGCGAGCAATGAAGGCCAGACGGTCGGCGGGCAGATCATCGGCCAAGGGAAGATAACAGCTGCCCGCCTTCCAGATCGCCAGCACAATCTCGGGCAGGGCAACCGAGCGTCTGGTTAATACTCCAACCACTTTTTGTCGTGTTACTCCACGGGACAGCAGCGCATGGGCCAATGCATTCGATCTGGCATCCAGCTCGGTATAGCTCTGCATTCCTCGTTCGGAGACCAGCGCCGGACGATCCGGCTGACTCCGGGCCCAGCGCTCGAACAAGGCTAGAAAACTTGGCGCCGGACTCGGCAAAGAGGGCCCGTGTTCCCAGCCAGCGAGTAACTTCTTCTCTTCGGGCAGTAAGTCGGGCAAGGGAGAGTCCGACAGCCGTTCACTACAGGCCAGAAAGCGCGCCCATCCCGCCAACGAGTCGATCCAGCCCCCAGCCGTTTCTTTTTCATAGATGGCGGCATTAACGTACCACTGCAGAACCAGGCTGCCGTCGGGTTGTCCTTCATGCACCAGGACCATATCCTGAGCCGGCGCATTCGCGCGAAGGTCATAGCCAATTTTCTGGGAGGTGCCGGGGAAGTTCTTAGCCGCAGCCGCTGGGTTTTCCGTGACTGCGAGGTCGCATAGGGGATAACGCGCCGGATGCGGCGCCGCAGCGTTTGCCTCGCGGAAATCCGAATACATGCGGGCGAACGGATAGCGCGAATGCTCCAATCCCTCCGCCAGACTCCGCTGCATGTTTCGCAGTGCCTGTTCAACAGACTCAGCCCGGCACACCCTGCACGGCAGCGGCAGCAAGTTGACGTAGTAGCCGACAATTCGCGCCTCTTTGACCGAGTCGCGCATCGAAGCCGCAGTGCCGATCAGGAACTCAGGACGGCCGGTCCGCCTGCGCACTTCCAGTGCCATGATCGTCAGCATCAGCGAGTGCAGGCTGGCTCCGTTCTTCTGCGCAAGCTCGCGAAGACCGGCTGCGGTCGCAACATCCAAATGGACGCGGAAGCAGTGTGATCCCTTGGCATTACGCGCTGTGCGGCTGAGAGGGCGGGGAAAATCCAACGGCCATTCGTCGAACGGCTGCGGAGTGTCGGACGAGGCGCTGCCAAAGTTGCCCAGCATATTGCCTAACATCGTCCGCCAATACCGCGCGTCATCCTCGCAAGCGTGACCAGTCAGATAGCGCTCCTCCCGGCCGGCTGACTGATCGAAATAACCGGCCACCGGGGGCACAGTTCCGCCTTCAAGCAGCGTGGAAAGTTCGTCTGCCAGCACGCCGAGCGAAACACCGTCTCCAATCGAATGGTGAAGGACAAGCCAGAAGACAAACTGATTTGTGTCGAGCACATGCGCCAGTCCTGCACGCCACAAGGGAGGATTTTCCATTATGAAAGGCGTGGACTGACGTTCCCGGATATTCGCCAAAGTGGTTGGCATATCCAGCTGCGTGGAGATCTCAAAATCGCCGGAGAACTCCGATCGAACGGATCGTCGCAGCACTCCATTTCCGTCTTCTTGGAAGTACGTGCGCAGCGCATCGTGCCGCATCGCCAACTCGGCCCACGCGGACTGCCATTGCGCTGCGGGTGAAACTTCTCCGCATAGGGGCAGAATTAGGCAAATGTTGAAGCCGCGGGTGTCGAGACCTGCCTGTTCTGCCACCCAGAATTCGCGTTGACCCTCCGTCGCCCGATCTGAAGAAAAGTTTTCCCGTGAAACCGTTGTGCTCAGTCGACTGACGCGTTGAGCGAAGCCGCGCAGAGTGGGTTCTGCGAATAGTTCACGAGCGGGGACAGGATAGCCAAGCATCTGCTCGATGCGATATGCCACGGCAATCGCCAGCAGACTGTGACCACCGAGCGAGAAAAAGTCGTCATCGCGGCGAATTGAAGCTTGGCCCAGCAGCTCGCTCCACAATCGTGCGATCTCCGCTTCCAAGCCAGCTTGTGGTTCAGAACCGTTACCGAGTGAAGACCGTTCCGGCAACCTCGCCATCAAAGCTGCTTTATCCACTTTGCCGGAATTCGACAAGGGAATCTCGCCAACGGCAATCACCGCGGATGGGATCATATACGCCGGCAGGCGACCGGCCAGATACTCGCGCCACCCGTCTTGCGTTGGCGATTCCATCCCCTGCAACGGACGAACGAAGGCCCACAAGCTGTGCTTGCCGTTATCGCCATCGAGAAGGGCCACTGCCTGCGCAATATCGGGATGGCCGCTTAGGACGTGTTCGATCTCGCCCAACTCAACGCGAATGCCGTTCACCTTCACCTGATCGTCGACGCGTCCCAGAATCTCGATCTCGCCGTTGGCGTGCCAGCGGCCTAGATCGCCGGACGGGTAACGTCGGCCCCAGGCCGTGTCCAGAAAAGCGGCGGAAGTCAGGTCAGGGCGTCCCACATAACCGCGGGCTAGACCCATACCGCCAAGCCACAATTCTCCTGTCATCCCAGGGACTGCCCGGTTTCCCTCCGCGTCGCAGATATGAACGCTGGTGTTCGGTAGCGGACGGCCACCCGAGAAAAAACTGCGGCTGCCGGGACGCAATCGGCCCAACGTGCTAGTGATAGCGTTCTCAGTGGGACCGTAGGCGTTGAAGTATGCGAGGCGGCCGGCGTATGTCTCTATGTCTGCGGCAAACGGCGCCTCGCCGCCGGTTACCAGAATTCGCAGCGATGGCAGCATCGCCCCCTCAAAAAGTCGCAGATAAGTTGGGGTGATGTCCGCTACTGTGACTTTGACTTCGGACAGGAAAGCTCGAAAGCGGTTCGGCGAACTGAGGACGTCATAGGGAACCGGGCACACCGCCGCGCCAAACGCCAGGGGTAATCCTATATCCGATAGCGAAACATCGAAGGAAGGCGACGCGAATATCAGGGTGCGGTCATCCCGCGTCAAGCCATAGGCTTCGCCCACGCCAAGCAGCGAGTTGACGTAGGCGTCATGGCCGATCACCGTGCCCTTAGGCCGGCCTGTGGAACCCGACGTATAGATGATGTACGCCGCGTCTCGTGCCCCTGCACAGGGTGGCGGACGATGGTCGTGGGAGCAACGGAATTCCGCCCCCAATTCTTCCGGGCGCATCGCCGACGGCAATGCGCCCGGCACAGCCAGTCCATCCAGCACGATTAAGTGCGCGATTCCAGCATCGCGCGCCATGAAGGTCAACCTATCGTGCGGCAAATCGGCGGACAGCGGCAGATAGGTCGCACCAGCTTTCCAGATGCCAAGGATCGCTGCCGGAAGATTGGCGGAGCGCCCTGTTATAACTCCGATGACGTTGCCGGGAACAATGCCCTGCAACAGAAGACAATGGGCGATGACGTTAGCTTCCCGCTCCAGAGCCGCATAAGTCACCGTGCGAGTTTGCGTGATGATAGCGGCGCGATCTCCTTGTTTGTCGTCGCCGTTCAGGGCGTGCTCGAATAACTCGTGCAATCGCAGCGATGGCCGCGCCACTTTCGCACCGTGCTCCCAGACTTCGAGCAGCGCTGCCTCATACGGTAGCAGGGCAGGCAACGGATTGTGCGCTCGCTCGGGATTACCCGCCAGCCATTCCGCCCACCCGCGCAGCGAGTCAAACCAGGACCTCGCCGTTTCCTCGGTATAGAGAGCGGCATTAACATTCCACTGTAAAAGCAGCCCACCATCGGCCAGCGTTTCGTGGATCAGAACCATATCCTCGCCGGGCGAAGCCCCCGTAAGTTCGTACGCGAGACCGGAAATTGGCACGAGGCGAAGTGACGAGGATGCCACGGGCAAAGCCGGACCGGATTTCGGATTCTCCGTGACCGCCAAGTCAAATAGCGGATAGCGCGCGGGGTTGCGATCTTGCGGGCGTTCATTCCAAAAATCGCGATACATGCGAGCGAACGGATAGCGCGCATGCTGCAACCCCGCAGCCAAGGATGTCTGGGTCTCTCGCAGTGCGGCGCCGAAAGCGGCGTCGCGTGGTATGTGCCATGCGATGGGCAGCATGTTGACGTAATAGCCAACCACGTTGGCTTCGACGGCGCTGTCTCTAGTCGACGCGGTGGCGCCAACGATCACACTTTCGCGACCGATGCGCCTTCGTGCTTCCAGCGCCAGCAAGGTGAGCATCGTCGCATGCAGACTTGCCTCATGCTGCCGTGCGAGGGCGCGCAACCCCTCGGCGATGTTGGCGTCGAGATGCGCTTCGAAACGGTGGTTTCCGGGTTTCGTGGTAATGGAGCGCGTGAAATCCAGCGGCACTTCGGCAAAGGCCTGATCGGGTTCACCCGCGAGAAGGTCGCGCCAATAGCGGGCGTCGGCGGAGCACGCCGCTCCGGCGAGGTACGTTTCTTCCCGGTGAGCCGACTCTCCGAAATCGCAAACCAGCGGAGGAAGTTGCTCCTTCCGCAGCAGGGCTCCGAGTTCGTCGACAATGATTCCGAGGGATCGTCCGTCGCCGACGGAGTGATGCAAGGCGAGCCAGAACAGCTGTTCACCGGAGTCTTCCACCTCGACCAGTCCCGCCCGCCACAGTAGCGGCGTCCCCATTGCGAAGGCCTCGCTCTGGCGCTGCCTGACAAAGGCCCGAGCGGCGGACCGATTAAGTTGAGTCGCGGTTTCGAGCTGCGCAGTCAGCCCCGGCACTACTCCGCGGCGCAGCCGGCCTTCCTCATCTTCGTGGAACCATGTCCGCAAGGCTTCGTGCCGCGCCACCAGCGCCGCCCATGCTCTGTTCCAGTGGTCTTCGTTCCGTCCAACTCTGTTCAAGGAGTTTCCGGATGGCATCCCGCGCTCGACGGCACATAGCAGTGGGATTGTGAACGTGCGGGTATCGAGCCCGGCCCTTTCGGCCACCCAGAATTCCATTTGCCCTTCGGTCGCCAGATCGCTACTGACCGCAATCGCAGCGGGAGCGCTACTCAGCAGCTTAATTCGCTGGGCGAAGGCGGCCAGAGTCGGCCCGGCGAAAAGCTCTCGCGCCGGAACCGGCCTGTCCAATTCGATCGAGAGCCGGTGGGCCATAGTGACGGCCAGCAGACTGTTGCCGCCCAAGGCGAAGAAATTGTCATCACGCGAAATCCCGCGCGCCATGCCGCTCGCCAAAATCTCTTTGCTCGGCGAGCCGGTTGTGCGCACATTCTGCAACAGGTCCTCCCACACGGCGGCGATCCGCATTTCCATCTCGCCGCGCGGCGGGGTTTTTCTGTCGCTATCGTTCTGCTCCCTGGGAAGAAGTAGCAACGCATCCCGGTCGATCTTTCCGGCGAAGGTCAAAGGGATCGCCTCAACGGAAGTCACCGAAGCCGGAACCATGTACGTTGGCAGACAGCCTCCGAGATGGCCGCGCCATTCATCCTGGGCGGGCATCTCGGCCCCAGGTCGCAACCGGACGAATGCCCGCAAGACTTTTGTCTGCTCTGCAGCCGCTTCCACCAGCGCGACCGCGTCTTCTACGGCAGCATGGGATCGCAGAGCCTGTTCGATCTCACCCAATTCCACACGCTGCCCGTGCAATTTGATCTGGTCATCGATGCGTCCCCCGAGTTCCAGGCGGCCATCTTCGGTCCAACGCCCCAGATCGCCCGTACGATAAAATCGCCCCTCCGCCGTCTCGATGAATCGTTGGGCGGTCAACTCGGGGTTGTTCAGATACCCGCGCGCCAACCCGATCCCGCCCAGCCAGACTTCTCCCATTTCGCCCGGCGACGCCGCGTCGCCGTTCTCGCGGCGAATGGAAATGCGAGTATTTGCCAAGGGCCGTCCCACGGCGAGCGGGCGGCTGATATCGGGCTGCAC